>Ga0187894_10001872_pt1 | contig 26213 bp, 22 predicted proteins | sample GBC1701081metaG_FD_136650 | JGI IMG/M metagenome (GOLD analysis project Ga0187894, IMG submission 136650) | White microbial mat communities from a lava cave in the Kipuka Kanohina Cave System on the Island of Hawaii, USA - GBC170108-1 metaG ... | reverse complement strand
GTCTGCAGCCGCCTCGCTAGTCTGCTGTCTGCTTTGCCCCGCTCCGCGGGGCGAGCCGTCTTGACGGAGGCCATGTGACTCAGTCGCGAGGATTCTCTCGCCGTCAAGACGTTTAGAGGCGGTGCCTCAGACCACAAGGGACAGTCGCATCGCGCGGACGGGCCGCGCGATGCGGAATCCGGCGGCCGGCATCTTCCAGCAGGACGCGAGAGACGTCAGCGGCCGGTCTTGGCCAGCAGCGTCCTCGCCTTCTCCTTGAACTCGCGATCTTCCGGCGCCCAGGTCGGATCGATGGGGACGTCGAGCACCTTCTGCAGCTCGGCGCGAGCGTCCGTCTTCTTGTTCATGTCGATGAACGTTTCAGCCAGGAAGAAGTGGCTGGCCGTGCTGTTGGGATCGTATTTGAGCGATTGCTGCAGGTGCTCGACCGACTTCTCGTTGCTCCCGCCGAACAGCCCAGGCACTTTGTAATACCAGCGGCCGAGGGCGCGGTCCGCGGATCCCGCCTGGAACGCCGGATCGATCTTCAGCACCTGTTCCAGCGCGGCTTTGATGGGTTTGCGATACTTGATGCCGGCGCGCATGCCGAATGATTCGGCAAGCGCCCCCATGTTCGCGGCCATCCAGAAGTGGCCTTCCGGACGATTCGCGTTGAGTTGAATGGCGGTTTCGGCGGCGCGGATGCCGGCCTCGAGATCGGCGCGCCGGCTGGCTTCCGTTCCCCCGTGTCCGCCAAGCCAGTACAACGCACGCGCGAGTTTCCAGGCGGATTCGAAGGTGCGTTCCGCGGAGAGGCGTGCCGACCAGGTGTTCGCGGCGGTGCGCGCCTTCGTCAGGTCGGTACGCTGCGCGTACAGCGCGTCCGGGTCTTCAGTCGCGGCCGACGGATTGGATGTCTGGGCCGACGGCGTGGATGCCGTGGACGCAATGGATGGAGTTGTTTGCGCGGCTTCGGTCGAAGCCGCCGACAACAGTACACAGCTCAAGTAAAATACCGGGATGCAGGATCTCATTCGCCAACTCCTCACCGACCTGGGAGAGGACGCCTCACGGGAAGGATTGCGGGATACGCCGAAACGCGTGGAACAGTCGCTCAAGTTCTTGACGAGCGGCAAGCACGTGGACATCGATCGCTTGATCAACAACGCGCTGTTTACAGTCGATTACAGCGAGATGGTGATTGTCAAGGACATCGATTTCTACAGTCTCTGCGAGCATCACCTCCTGCCGTTTTTCGGGAAGTGCCATGTGGCGTATCTGCCCAAGGCCAAGGTCATCGGCCTGAGCAAGGTCCCCCGCATCGTCGACGCCTTCAGCCGTCGTCTGCAGGTGCAGGAGCGCCTGACGAACGAGATCGCGCAGGTGATCCAGGACAAGATCGATCCGCTCGGCGTTGCGGTCGTGATGGAAGGCACCCACCTCTGCATGGCCATGCGCGGCGTCGAGAAGCAGAACTCGGTCGCGATCACGAGCGCCATGCTGGGAGTGTTCAGAGACGACGCGCGCACACGCAGCGAGTTCCTGAATCTCATCCGACGCCCATAGCCCCGACGCTCGCCCGCGTCCGCGGTGCGGCCCCAAACGCGCGATGACGCCGGCGTCCGCGGCCGCGTCAACGCATCGCTGTTCGTGCGTGGCGCGCTACGTTGAATCGCTGGCGGCGGCGACGTCGTCGTCGTCCTGTGAGGCGGACTCGGTGCGTCGACTCTCTGGCGTGCCGACGGCGGGGACGGGTTTGGCGTCCAGTGCTTCCTCTGGCGCGATCGCCGCGGCAGGCGTGCGGCCGAAGACGCGGGACAGCAGCGCGTGTATCTGGCGGATGCCTTCCGTGAGCGCCGCGGGGCCGGGCTGCAGGATGTAGGTCGACTTCACCTCATAGATGTGACCGGCCTGCACCGCGCTGACCTGCGTCCAGCCGGGGCGGTCGACGATGGTCTGCTTGCGGACGCCTTTGCCGCACCAGGACGCGAGAACGACATCCGGGTTGCGTGACGCGACGAGCGCCGGGTCGACGATGCGGTCGCGCGCGAGGCCGCTGGTCCGCAGCTCTGGGAACACCGGGTCGCCGCCGGCAATCTCGATCAGCTCTTCCACCCACTGGATGCCGGAGATCAGCGGCGAATCCCACTCTTCGGCAAACACGCGCGGGCGCGACGGGAACTCCGCCGCGGACGCGCGAATCGCGTCGAGGTCGCCCTCCAGCGTCGCGGCCAGCGCCTCGGCCTTGTCCTGGCAGCCGACCAGTCCGCCGAGGGTCCGCACCATCCGCAGGATGTCCTGCACGCTCCGCTGATTGAAGATAACGACGAAATGGCCCCGGCGGATCAGCTCGCGGGCGATGTCCGCCTGCAGATCCGAGAAGGCGAGGATCAGATCCGGCTGCAGCGCCTCGATCTTGTCGAAATTGGCATTGATGAACGCGGACACGCGCGGCTTCGACCGGGCCTCGCGCGGCCGGACGGTATAGCCGGACACGCCGACGATCCGGTGTCCTTCGCCGAGCAGATAGAGCGTCTCGGTGGTTTCCTCGGTCAGACAGACGATGCGCTCGGGGTAGAGGGCCATGAAGAGATAGTACTCGCACGGCTATTTTTCCCGCGAGTGCGTCAAAGATGTTCGTGGCATGGCGGCCGGACGCGAGGCGACGTATTTTCGCTGTCTCTGGCGGTTTTTCCTTGGCGTTTCCACGGGTTCCCCGTAACGTGAAAGGACATGGCTTTTTCTGCGGCGTCCTCCGCGATGTCGCTGTGGCTGCTATGGCGATGACGTTGCGAATCGGAGTCCGCTCGAGAGTGCCGCTGCTGTGCGTGCTGGTACTGGTTGCCATGACCGGTGTCGTCTCGTCGACGCTGGCACAAAGCCGGCCGGCGCGGCCCGCCGCTCCGCAACCGGGCACCGTGCGGACGTCACCCGAACGACCGACGTCGGACACTTCCGCTCCTGCCAAGGCATCAGCCGCCGGCCTGGTACGCGAAGCGCCGCTCATGCAATGTCCGGCGATCCTCGGTAACGGGGTGCGCACCAACAAGCTGTTCTGCGAGATTCCCATCGGCACGGGTCCAGGTGATGGGCTTCGATTGTCCATTCCGCCGCATGCCGGGCCCGCGATGCTGCACTTCGTCCTGCACAACCGGCACGCGTTGACGTCCGACGCCGGCAAGGACGCCGCCCCCGGCGCCGGCTTCGCGAAGTACACCGCCACCGTGCGACTGGTCGGGCCCGCCGGACAGGTCCTCGGCCACGCCGTGGTGCAGAGCGAAGTCCGGACGGCCGCGGACGCCGTCGAGCGGATCGCGGGCGCCGGCGCACCCGGCGCCGTCAAGCCGGTCGCGCCTGTCGGTAGCGAGCCCATCGTGCTCCAGATTCCCGCGGACGTGACCGAGGTCAGCGTCATCGGAGAAAAGCTGGCGGTCGAGCGCCTCGGCGCGGCCGCCACCCAGACGCCGCCGGGGCAGCCGATCGCGATCGTCAGCGACGTGACCGTCGAATATCGGCCAATCGGGAAATCCAACGGACGTCCGCGTCCGTAACGAAGAAGATCGCCATAATTTTCATACGTGTTCAGCCTCGCGCACGCTTGTCCGATCCCGATTTTGGTCATTGCTCTCGGTGACAGGCGCGGGTAATGTAATGGGCGAACACCAGCAAACAGGTCCGAGCGGTCTTCAGCCTATGAAGCAGAAGCTGGGTTCGGCGCTTTGGTTGGGTCTGATCTGGATTGTCACCGTCGTGGGCGGGATGATCTGGTTGACGGACCTTTCCGCCCGACCCGGCGATCCGGGCCGTCCCTCGGCTGAATGGCCGTCCCGCTCTACGTTGCGGCGTGGGACCTACACCGTGGTGGTGTCGGCCCATCCGCGTTGTCCCTGTACGCACGCCACGCTCGATGAGCTTGCGATCGCCCTCTCCGACATGCCGGCGGACGTCGTGACGCACGTCCTGTTCACGGTTCCCGAGCAGGTGGACGCCAACTGGTGGCGTACCAATACGCTCGCCCTGGCTCAGAGCATCCCGGGTGTGACGGCGACCATCGATCGCGGCGGCGTCGAGACGGCGCTCTTCGGCGCGATCACGTCCGGCAGCATCGCCGTCTACGACACGGCGGGCCGCCTGCGGTTCGCGGGCGGCATTACCGGCGCGCGTGGTCACGCGGGCGACAACGCGGGCCGGCGCGCTTTGGTGTCCCTGCTCAAGAACGGGGTCTCGCCGTCCGAGGCGCCGGTGTTCGGCTGCCCGCTGCAGCGTCCGACGATGAAGGCGTCGGTTCAGTAGGAACAAGGTCATGGCGGTGCATGCGACGGTGGACGCGCGCAGCGCGGAAATCTACGAGCAACATCGTCGCGAAACGCTGATCCGTACCGATCGCCTCTTCGCGCTGCTGATGGTCGCGCAGACCGCCGGCTGCCTCATGCTCGCCGGCCTGCTGTCCCCGTTCACCTGGGCGGGCGACGTCCAGAAACTCCACCCGCACGTCATGGCGGCCGTGATGATCGGACCGGCCATCGCGAGTGCGCCGATCATTCTCGCCGCCACGCACCCTGGCCACCCGCTCACGCGCCACGGCATCGCCATCGCGCAGATGTTGATGTCGGCGCTGCTGATCCACGTCACCGGCGGACGCATCGAAACCCACTTCCACGTCTTCGGATCGCTCGCGTTCCTCGCGTTCTACCGCGACTGGAAAGTGCTCCTGTCCGCGTCGGTGGTCGTCGCGATCGATCACTGGGCGCGCGGCGTCTGGTATCCGCAATCGGTCTACGGCATCGCGACCATCAGTCCGTATCGCTGGCTGGAGCACACGGCCTGGGTCGCCTTCGAGGACTTCTTCCTCATCTGGGCGATTCGCGGACAGACGGTCGCCATGCGGGCCGTCTCGCAGCAGCGCGCGGAGCTCGAAGTCTCGAACGAAGTCCTGCGCACGCAGATGAAGCACATTCGCGAGAGCGAAGCGCGCAGCGTCGCGATCCTCGAAGCGTCGATGGACTGCATCATCACCGTCACCGAGGACGGCGAGATCGTCGAATTCAATCCCGCGGCGGAGAAGACCTTCGGCTACAGCCGCGACGGCGTCATCGGCCGATCGATGCACGATCTGCTCGTGCCGGACAGCCTGCGCCGCAGCCACACGCGCGGCTTCGACGAGTTCCGCGGCAGCCGCTTCGGCGATCGCGGCAATGTCGTCAACGCGAACGCCAACGCCAGCGACAAGCTGATGTCCGTCGTCGCGCTGCGCGCCGACGGGTCGGAGTTCCGGGCGGACATGACGATCGCGTCGATCGTCGTCCCCGGCGCGCCGATGCTGCTGACGGCCTACCTGCGCGACGCGACCGGACGCCTCGAAAGCGAGGCCATGCTCAAGCGCGCGAAGAGCGAGGCCGAAGCCGCGAGCCAGGCCAAGAGCGCGTTCGTCGCCAGCATGAGCCACGAGATCCGCACGCCGATGAACGCCATCATTGGCCTGTCCGAGGACTCGGTCTGGCACAACGTCACGCCCGAGCAGCGGCGCAACGTCCAACTGCTGCGGACGTCGGCGATGGCGCTGATGACGCTGGTCGACGGTGTGCTGGACTTCACGAAGATCGAAGCCGGCAAGCTCGCGCTGGACGACAGCGAGTTCGATCTGTTCGAGCAGGTGGAGATGGCCGTCGCGCCGATGATTGTGCGCGCGCACGAGAAGCGCCTGGAGCTGATCTGCGAGATCCGGCCGGACGTGCCGCGCCACGTGACGGGCGACGGCATCCGCTTCCGCCAGGTGCTGGCGAATCTCGTCACCAACGCGATCAAGTTCACGGACGCGGGCGAGGTCCACGTCACGATCGGCCTCGCGCGGACGCGGCCCGGCGGACCCGATCCTCGCCTCGACGCCGCGGCGCCGGACGATGTGCAGCACGTGCTGCGCGATCCGCTGGATGAGCGGCCGCCGGCGGACGGCGTCGCGCTCGTGCCCGTCGGCCCTGACAAGATGCGGCTCCACGTCGCCGTGCGCGACACCGGTCCCGGCATCCCGTTGAGCAAGCACCGGTCGATCTTCGCGCCGTTCGAACAGGCGGACGCGTCGACGTCGCGGCGCTTCGGCGGCACGGGCCTCGGCCTCTCGATCTGTTCGCAGATCGTCGACTTGATGAAAGGGCAGATCTGGCTGAAGAGCGAGATCGCGCGCGGGACGACCTTCCACTTCACGGCGATGGTCGGACGCTCCGAGCGCGCCGAGCCGCGCTCCACGATCGATCTCTCGCCGCTGCGCGACGTGCCGGTGCTGCTCGTCGAAGACAACGACTCCAGCCGCCGTGTCGTCTCGTCGCTGCTGCAGCGCTGGGGCATGGACGTCACCGTCGCCGACAGCGCCGTTGCGGCCTTCGCGCTGCTGCGGCAGCAGGCGCGGGAAGACGGACATCTCCCGTTCCGCGTGTTGATCACGGATCTCTATCTGCCGGACGTCGACGGGCTGACGCTGATCGAGCAACTGCTCGACGGCGTGCCGCGTGAGGACGTCGCCGTCATCCTGCTCTCCGGCCTGGAGCGGTCGGATGAAGCGACGCGTGCGGGTGCGCTCGGCGTGTCGGCCATCGCGCGCAAGCCGATGGTGGAGACCGAACTGCAGCAGGCGCTCGGCCGGCTGGCGACGCGTTTTGCCGCGGAACCGCCGTCCGCGCCGTCGCCGGTCCCGCCGCTGACGCCCGTGCCGGCGGCAATCTCGTCCCCGACGCCGTCAGCGTTGCCGCCGCCACCGCCGATCGCCGCGCGACCGCCGGCCGCGCCGGAGCCGTCAGAACTGGTTTCCGCCGCGGCGATACCGCCGGTACCATCGTCTCTGGCGCCAGGGCCTGTACCTGCCGGCATTGGCGCAACGCTCGGCGGCGTGCCATCATCATCATCGGATCTGTTTCACGTCCATCGCGCGCCGACGTCCCCCCGCGTCGCGGCGAAGAAGGCGGACGTGCCCGTCCCGTTCGTGCTGTCGCACCCGGACGATGGGGATTTCCTGCTGGAGGTTGAGAAGGTCCGCATGCTGGCCCAGCGCCGGCACGTACTCATTGTCGAAGACAACGAAGTCAATCGTATTCTGGCCGTCGAACTGCTGAAACGTCACGGGTACGAGACGTCCGAGGCACCGACGGCGGAAGTGGCGCTTGAAAAGACCGCCGTCGAGCCGTTCTACGCGATTCTCATGGATGTGAATATGCCGCGAATGGACGGACTCGAAGCAACAATGGCGATCAGGCGTCAGCCCCTGAACGATGGCACGAAAGTTCGTCGCGTGCCGATCGTTGCCCTAACCGCACATGCAATGGCCGAGGATCGGCGGAGGTGCATTATGGCAGGGATGGACGAGTACTTGTCGAAACCCTTCACCGCACGCGAGCTGAACAGCTCGATCGAGCGCGCCGTCGCGTCGTGTGAAAGGCTGGACGACTTTGTCTTCGATGATGCCATCGTCAATCGCGCGGATCTGATGTCGCGCATGAGCGACGACCAGACGCTGCTCGAACGGCTCGTCGTCACCTTCCGCGAGACCTGTCCCAATCAGATGGCGGAACTGGAGGATGCGATCAAGAATGCCGACATGCACTTGATCCGCCGCAAGGCGCACATGCTCCGGGGCGCCCTCATGCTCTTCGCCGCGACCGCGTCGGTGGAAGCCACCGTTCAACTCGAACGCGCGACGGAACAGCACGAGGATGCCGTGCAGGGCGCGTTCGACAACGTCGTGAAGGAAGTGGCGAGGCTGGGCCCGTATCTCGAAGGGTTCGCGCGCGCCATGCGCAGCCTCGCGCTCCGCACTGCTCCGACTCGCGCATGAAAATCCTGCTGGCCGAAGATGATCCGGTGTCGCGCACCGCGTTGGAAGCCACGCTCCAGCAATGGGGCTACGAGGTCATTCCGGTCGTCGACGGCAAGAAGGCGCTGCGCATCCTGACGGAGCCTGTCGACCCGCCCCGCCTCGCGATCCTCGATTGGATGATGCCGTGGTTCGACGGCGTCGACGTGTGCCGCGCCGTCCGCGCCGCGCAGTTGCCCATCACGCCATATCTGCTGCTGCTCACCGCGCGCACGTCGCGCGATGACGTCGTCATCGGTCTGCGCGCGGGCGCGGACGACTACGTCACGAAGCCGTTCGATCGACTCGAACTCCAGGTGCGGCTGCAGGTCGGCGTCCGCGTCGTCCGGCTGCAGACGCAGCTCGTCGAGCGCGTGCGCGAGCTGGAAGAAGGACGCCGCCGCGAGCGAGCGCTGCGCGGCCTGCTCCCCATCTGCGCGTATTGCCGCAAGATCCGGGACGACCGGAATTATTGGAAGGACGTCGAGCAGTACGTCGAATCCGCGGGCGTGCAGTTCACGCACGGCGTCTGTCCCGATTGCGTCGGACGCGTCGAAGAGGAACTCGCGGTACTGAAGCGGACCGCGACCGCAAAGCCGGACGAATAGACGCGCAGACGCGACCGCCGCGATTGCGCGTGTCTCCACTCACCCCACACACATCGGTGGATCGACGGTCGCAGGCGCGACCGATCAGGCCGGCTGGCCCCTTGGACCGGTTGACCCCTAGGCGGGTTGACCCTGCGCAGAGCGCTGCAGGCGTTCCGCGACGACTTCCGCGACGCGCTCGCCGTGGAAGCGGCCGTTTTCGATGAAGATGCGTCCGCTCTGCCGGCCGGTCGTCACCGCGCCGACGAGATAGACGCCGGGCACGTTGGTTTCGAGCGTGTCGGGCGAGTAGCGCGGCTCGTACGTGGCGGAATCGAACTGGACGCCGTGCGCGTCGGATTGGCAAAATACTCTGTTCGAGCAGAGCAGTCGAAGTCCTTGGCATCTAGACGGACGTGTGGTTGGATGCCGCTGAATCCCGGAGGAATCTCGATGGAAAAGACCTTAATTCCCGATCTCTCGTCCTATCCCCACTCAATGACCCTAGAGCTCCAAATGAAGGCCGATGCCGCTTCGATTTATGACGCCTGGACGCGGGACTTCGATCTTTGGTTCGCGCAGCCCGGTGAATTGATCATGACCCCCGAAATCAACCGGCCGTTCTTTTTCTATAACCGCCATGATTGGGGTAGGCATGCCCACTATGGACGGTTTATCACACTCGAGAAAGACCAGTCGATTGAAATGACCTGGCTCACCGAGTTGGGAACTCATGGCGCGGAATCCGTGATCCGAATTGCGCTTGTTCCACGCAATGGCGGAACGTTTTTTACGATGACCCATTCCGGGTTTGAATCCGAGGCGGCGGCGAGAGCCCACAAGGACAATTGGCCCCTCGCCCTCGAGGAGCTCGATCAGCGGCTAACTGAACAGCGCTCCTAGCAGCGCAAGTCGCTGAGGGATCGACAGCGCCGCGCCCATGTCCTACACTCGCCGCATGGCGATGGGCAAACGCAAGCGGCGGGCGCGTCAGGCGTCCATGTGGGTCGCCACGCAGGACTTGCCGCGGAGCGCCGCGCATCCGTTCTATCGACGCCTCAATCGCGTGCTGGACGACGCGCAATTCGACGTGTTCGTCGAGGGCGCATGCGCGACGTGCTACGCGCCCGTGATGGGCCGACCGAGCCTTCCGCCGGGACGCGATTTCCGTCTGTTGCTCCTGGGCTACTTCGAAGGGCTCGACTCCGAGCGGGCGATCGCGTGGCGCGCCGCCGACTCGCTCCGTATCCGCAGCTTTCTGGGCCTGGACCTGCAGGAGCCGTCGCCCGATCACTCGACGCTGTCGCGGACACGCCGACTGATCGACGTCGAAACGCATCGCGCCGTCTTCACGTGGGTGCGGCAGCGGTTGGCAGATGCCGGCTTAGTCAAAGGCCAGACGCTGGGCATCGACGCGACCACCTTGGAAGCGAATGCGGCGCTGCGGAGCATCGTGCGGCGAGATACCGGCGAGGGCTATCAGGAGTTCCTGACGCAGCTCGCACGCGCCTCAGGGATCGAGACGCCGACGCGTGAAGACCTGGCGCGCCTCGATCGGCAGCGCGCGAAAAAGGGCTCGAATGCGGAGTGGACGCATCCGCACGACCCGGACGCGACGATCACCAAGATGAAGGATGGGCGGACGCACCTGGCCCACAAAGCCGAACACGCCGTCGACCTTGAGACGGGCGCCGTCGTCGCCGTGACGGTGCAAGGCGCGGATACGGGCGATCCCGCGAGCAGCGTGGAGACGTTGATCGAAGCGGCGGAGCAGATCGAGACGGTCGTGCCGGATGGTGACGGGCCTACAGCGGTCGTCGCCGACAAGGGCTATCACAGCAACCAGGTGATGGTCGATCTGGAAGCTGTCGGCCTCCGGAGCTACATTGTCGAACCTGGTCGCGGGCGCCGTCGCTGGATCGATCAGCCGGAGGCGCGCGACGCGGTCTATCGGAATCGGCGCCGCATCCGTGGGGCACGCGGCCGACAGCTACTCCGGCAACGCGGCGAACGGTTGGAATGCCCGTTTGCCCATCTCTATCGCACGGGCCGGTTGCGGCGCGTCCATCTCCGTGGCCACACGAACATCCTGAAACGAGTCCTCGTCCAGGTCTGCGCCTGCAATCTCGGGCTGCTCATGCGCGCCTGTTTCGGTGTCGGGACGCCGCGCGGCCGACAGGGCCGATCCTCCGCCGCGCGGATCGTCCTCGCCTCCCTCTGGTCCCTCGTGTACGAGGTACTGGAGGCGCTCGCTTGCCTCGGCGTGCCTCCTGTCCCTGTCGGTTACGAAGATCGGTGCGCCGTTCCGCGCCCCCTCCTCACGTCAGCCGCGGCACTTTAACCTCGCGCTGCTAGGCGGGTTGACCCTGCGCGGAGCGCTGCAGGCGTTCCGCGACGACCTCCGCGACGCGCTCGCCGTGGAAGCGGCCGTTTTCAATGAAGATGCGTCCGCTCTGCCGGCCGGTCGTCACCGCGCCCACGAGATAGACGCCGGGCACGTTGGTTTCGAGCGTGTCGGGCGAGTAGCGCGGCTCGTACGTGGTGGGGTCGAACTGGACGCCGGCGGCCTTCAGCAGTGTCGTGTCGGAATGATAGCCGGTCAGCAGGAACACGACGTCCGCCGGCAGGTCCTCGGTGGCGCCGTGCCGCTCGATCGTGACGTGATGATCGGTGATGCGGAGCACGCGCGCCTCGAAGCGGGCGGCGATCGAGCCTTCCTTGATCCGGTTCTCGATATCGGGCTTCACCCAATATTTGATGGAATCGCCCAGCACCGCGCGCCGGTGGACGACCGTGACGCGCGCGCCGGAGCGGTACAGATCGAGGGCGGCGTCGGCCGCGGAGTTCTGTCCGCCGACGATGACGACATCCTTGCGGTAGTAGGGATGCGCCTCGGTGTAATAGTGCGAGACGTGCGGCAGCTCTTCGCCGGGGATGCCACAGACATTCGGCAGATCGAACGCGCCGGTCGCGAGCACGACGGCGCGGGCCTGCCATTGGTGGACCTGGCCGTCCGCGTCGCTTGCCTCGACGACCAGCGGACCGTCGGCCGCGGACGCGCGTGTGACCGATTGGACCTGGCGATCGAACGCGATCGACAGGTCGTACGTATCGACGACGCGGCGGTAGTAGTTGAGCGCTTCCTGACGCGTCGGCTTCTCGTACGGCGTCGTGAACGGCAGGCCGCCGATCTCCAGCAGCTCCGGCGTGGTGAAGAACACCATGTTCACCGGATAGTGCAGGATGGTGTTCACCAGCGCGGCCTTTTCGAGCACGACGGCCGACAGGCCCTTCTTCTTCGCGGCGATGGCCGTCGCGAGGCCCGCGGGCCCGGCGCCTACAATCACAAAATCAAATACGTCCGACACCAGGGTTCTTCCTTCGTGTGCTGAGGTGTGGCTTCGAAATGCGATCCGCGCGCGTGCGATCTCGCGCGCGGCGGATCAGTGCGCGCGCGATCCTCCGGAGGACGGCGTCGACACGCGGGCGGACAGGTTCTGGATCTCGATCAGCTCCACCAGCGCCTTGCAGCGGTCGAGCAGCGACGGCTGTTCGAGCAGCGCCTGCTTTTCAATGGGCGCGAAGTCGAGATACTGCGACAGCGCGTTGACGAACGTATCGTCCGGCAGCGACGCGGGCAGCGGCGCGTCCTGCCCCTGAAGCGTCGGCAGCAGCAGCGCTTCGAGCTTGCGGCGTTCGGCGCGCAAGAGCGTCCGGTGATCCAGGTCGACATCGTCCACCACCGGATCGACGTGCGCGCGACGGTACTCGCCGCCCGGCTCCTCGCAGGTGATCCGGAATTTCTGCAGGCCGTGCAGGACGATGTTGTAGCGGCCGTCGGTGAGCTTGTCGACGTGCGAGATCAGGCCGGCGCAGCCGACCGGATAGATCTGGGGACGGCCGTCGTACGTCTGTTCCCAGCCGGGGCGCAGGAGCGCCATGCCGATCAGGCGGTCGCCGTTCAGCGTGTCGGCGACCATCGCACGGTATCGGGGCTCGAAGATGTGCAGAGGGAGGAACACGCCGGGGAACAGGACCACGTTCGGCAGCGGAAAGACGGGAATGATCGACGGAAGCATCAGTGCACCGTTCGGGTCTTCTTCTGCATGTAGTCCATGAGGACGTACTGGCCCAGCGTGTAGGGCGTGGTGAAGTACGCCTTGCCACGGCAGATTTCGGCGACGCGGCGGACGAACGCGATGAGATCGTAGTCGCGCGCCAGCATGAACGTGTTGATCATGATGCCGCTCTTGCGGCACGCCGCGACCTCGGCGAACGTCTCGGAGACGATCTGCGGATCGAGGCCGAACGCGTTGCGATAGATGCGGCCGTCGGGACGCGTCAGCGCGGACGGCTTGCCGTCCGTGATCATGATGATCTGCTGCATGTCCTTCCGCTGGCGATCGAGGATGCGGCGGGCGAGGCGCAGGCCTTCGCGCGTGTTCGTGTAGTACGGGCCGACGCGGACGCGCGCCAGTTGACGGAGCGGAATCTCCTCGGCGGAATCGTGGAAGAGGACGCAGTGCAGCGCGTCGCCCGGATATTGGTGGCGAATCAGGTGCGCCAGCGCGAGCGCGACGCGCTTCGCCGGCGTGAACCGGTCCTCGCCGTAGAGGATCATGCTGTGGCTGCAGTCGAGCATCAGCACGGTCGCGCAGGAGCTCTGATACTCGCCCTGCGCCACCATCAGGTCCTGGTACTGGACGTCGATGCCGCCTTCCGGCGTCGGCTGCAGGCCCGCGCGCTTGACGGCTTCGAGGATCGTCGCGCTCGGATCCAGATTGAGCGTGTCGCCGAACTCGTACGGCTTCGGCGCGCCTTCGGTCTCGATGCCGGTGGAGAGGTCGCGCGTGTCGTGGCGGCCGGCGCTGCTCTTGCCGAGCGACCCGAGCAGGTCGCGCAACGCGCGGTAGCCGAGGAAGTCGAGGCTCTTGTCCGTGACTTCGAACTGCACCGGCGGCTGATCCGGGCCGTCGCCGCGGCCCGTCATGCCTTCCTCGCGGTCCATGCGCGCGGATTCCAGATCCGGCGACGGCGTGATGTAGCCGCGCTGCGACATGCCGTTGATCAGTTCCTGAATCAACTGTTCGAGCTTGGATTCACCGTCGCCTTCCGCCGGATCGCCCAGCAGCCGCTCCAGCGTTTCGGGCGACAGCAGCCCGCCCTGCAGCAGCGCTTCGAGGATCGCGTCGTGCAGATCCTGCTTCGACACTCCGTTGCCGGTGCCGCCCTGCGGATCGTAGGGATTGTCGAATCCGCTGGACAGCAGGAGGTCGGAGAGCTTGGACAGGAGCTCGTCGACGTCGACGCCTTCGAGATCGTCGCCCGTGAACTTGGTGTAGCGGTACCGCATTGGACGTTGCTCGCACCGTCGGCCGCGCGCCGGCCGCCAGGTGCCTGACAAGGACTCGCGACGCGCGTCGCGTTTAAACGCTTGACGGCCGGGAATCCTCACCCGTGGTCAATTTCTCGGTCCGTCGAGCCGCCTCGCCCCGCGGAGCGGGGCAAAGCAGACAGTATAACTAGCGAGGCGGCTGCAGATGTTCCACGCTAGCGGTCCGAGGCTCTGCCTCGCTAGACGTCTTGACGGCCGAGGATCCTCACTCGTGGTCAAATTTCTCGGTCCGTCAAGTCGGCTCGCCCCGCGGAGCGGGGCAAAGCAGACAGCATGACTAGCGAGGCGGCCGCAGATGTTCCACGCTAGCGGGTTCGATGCTCCGTCTCGCTAGTTGTAGTACTTCTTGCCTTTGCCGGAGAACGGCAGCTCTTCCTCGTCCGTCAGATCCGGCCGCCGCTGCGTTTCGCGGCGGCGCGACGTCTGCTGTTCGGACGCCTGATAGCGCCAATCCTCGGACCGGCTGATCTTCTTCTGCGCGCACAGGACTTCGAGCGCGAAGTCGATGCCCGCGGCAAACGCCGGCGCGGCCTGGCCGCTCGCGAGCCCCGCTTCTTCGACGAGGTCGTGCAGGCCCTGGATCTGCTTCGTCTCGCGTACCAGATCGTCCGCCGAAATGACGTCGCTCATCTGCAGCGTGCCGCCCATCTCGAACCACCGCACGATCTGACGCGTGTCGCCTTCACCCCGGAAGTAGCCCGTCGCGACGTTGATGACCGCGGAGCGGATCAGGTCCCGCGCGATGGCTTCGGCGCCGCGCAGCTCGCCCTCGTATTCCAGCTCGAACTTGCCGGTGATCGAGGGCAGCGCCGCGTAGATGTCCGCGATGCGCGGCACGACGACGCCTTCGTTCGACGCGAGGGCGCGCCGCTCGGCGTTCGAGACGACGTTTTCGAGGCAGGAGATCGGCAGGCGCTGGCTGACGCCGGATCGCTTGTCGATCTTCGGATCCGTGCGCGCCTGGAACGCCAGCTCCTCGACCACTTCGCGCACGAACTCCGGCACGTCCACGCGATTCGACACGCCGTCGGCCGACGACGCGATGTCCCGCGCCGTCCACGCTTCCTGTTCGGTGATCGACAGCGCGTGCGCGCGGCTCGTCGGATAGTGCGTGCGGATCTCGGAGCCGATGCGATCCTTCAGCGGCGTGATGATCTTGCCGCGCGCCGTGTAGTCTTCGGGGTTCGCCGTGAAGACGAGCAGCAGATCGAGCGGCAGCCGCACCGGATAGCCTTTGATCTGGACGTCGCCCTCCTGGAGGATGTTGAACAACCCCACCTGGATGCGTCCCGCGAGATCCGGCAGCTCGTTGATCGCGAAGATGCCCCGGTTCGCCCGCGGCAGCAGGCCGTAGTGCATCGTCAGCTCGTCGCCCAGTTGCAGGCCGCGGCGCGCGGCTTTGATCGGGTCGATGTCACCGACCATGTCCGCGATGGTGACGTCGGGCGTCGCCAGTTTTTCGACGTAGCGGTTGTCGCGCGGCAGCCAGGCAATCGGCAGGTCGTCGCCTTCCTCGCGGACGCGCTCGCGCGCGTACGCGCTCAGCGGCGCGAGCGGATCGTCGTTGATCTCCGAGCCCGGCACGACCGGCACCGCATCGTCCAGCAGCAGCGTCAACGCGCGCAGCAGCCGCGTTTTCGCCTGGCCACGCAGGCCCAGCAGGATGAAGTTGTGGCGCGACAGGATCGCGTTGACGACCTGCGGCACGACCGTGTCGTCATAGCCGATAATGCCCGGAAAAATGGGGCCGCCCGCCTTGAGGCGTGCGATGAGATTCTCCCGAATCTCCGAGCGCACCGAACGGCGGGGCACGGCGCCGCGTTCGACGGCCCGCCGCAGCGCGCCCAGTGTGGAAGGCAAGGATGAAGCCATACCGCGATAGTATCATGCAGGCGTGCATCCCTGGGTCTCGCGGTGTCGTCCGTCCGCTCGTCCTCTCGTCTTCGCCCACCGCGGCGGCGCCGCACTGGCCCCCGAGAACACGCTCGCCGCCTTCGAACAGGCCGCAGCCCTTGCTGCAGACGGGTTTGAGCTCGACGTGCGCTTGTCGAGAGACGGTGACGTTGTCGTGATTCACGACGCTGACGTCGCACGCACGACCAGCGGCGCCGGCCCCGTCGCGAGCTTCACGGCCGAGGACCTGTTGCGCCTCGACGCCGGCCATCATTTCATCCGCTATGACACGCCCGCGGATACCGCCGCGGCCGAGCATCCCTTTCGCGGACGCGGTGTAGGTGTGCCGCGCTTACGCGACGTGCTGCAGCGCTTTCCGGATGTGCCGCTGATCGTCGAGCTGAAAGGACGCGATCCGCTCCTGGCCCGCCGCGCCGTCGCCATCGCGCGCGAGGAACGCGCGCTCGATCGCCTCTGCTTCGGCGGCTTCTCCTCCGCTACGCTGCGCGCCGCCCGCGCATGCGGCGCGGACGTCTGCACCAGCGCGAGCCGCGAGGAGACCCGCTGGGCGTTGTACCGATCCTGGGTTCACTGGCCGAGTCCGCCCGCGCGGTATCAGGCGTTCCAGGTACCAGAACTGGCCGGCACGACACGCGTCGTGTCGCCGCGCTTCCTGCACGCGGGTCATGACAGAGATCTGTTGATCCAGGTCTGGACGGTGAACGACGTCGAGGCGATGACGCGGCTCGTCGCGTGGGGCGTCGACGGGCTGATTACCGATCGTCCGGATCTCGCCGTGTCCCTGCCCCTGCCCCTGCCCCGGCTTCGGGCAGAGGGAGAGGGAGAGACGCGTCGGCGTGACGCGCTTCCGTCACGAGAGGCGTATCAGGGCCGCGACGCGTCAGCGCCGCCGACGCCGGATCGAGGCGCGCCGCGTCAGCCGACGGCAGCAGGATGAGCGCCGCGAGATAGCAGAGCAGCGTGAAGAACGCGACATAGCCCGTCGCCGGCGCCGGCGTGTCGAACGCCAGCCCGCCCAGCGTCACGCCTTCGAGCAGCGCCATCAGCACCCGCCGCGTGATCCCGCCGTGCTGATCGTAGAGCGCCGCGAGCACGACGTACTTCATCACGAAGGCGGATCCCAGGACGATCATCAGGCTGGAGAGCAGCCGCGCGCGATCCGGCCGCGCGGCCAGCGTGTTCGCGAGCAGCAGCACGTAGAACACGTTGAACGTCAATTGCAGCAGGCCCGCTTCGGGCGTCGTCGTGTTGAACACCTGCGCGCTGGCCGCGAAGAGCGCGAAGAGCACGATCGCGCCGGAGAGATTCGCGAGCGGCGGCCGCGAGGCCTGCATCAGCCGTTCGGGCTGCAGCACACGCGCGCGAAAGAGCGCCGCCATCAGCAGCAGGCCGAGCACGAGGCTCATGAGCGACGGCGGCAGGAAGACGAGCTGTCCCGCCGTCCCCATCATGCGGAAGCCGCCGCCGAGCGCGACGGTGAGCAGCAGCAGCGGCAGGACGATCGCCTCGCGCGTGGCGAGCGCCACCCCACGTCGATGCGCGTGCGCGTCCATCAGGGCCGCTCCCGGAAGACTTTCAACGGATTGAAGTCCGACACCTCGCGCGTCAGGTTGCGCTCGATCTCCGCCCGCAGTTCGTCCGACGTCTTCAGCGTCACCCGCGCATCGTCCACGCGGACAACGCCGCCCGGCGCGACCGCCACCGCGCGCTCGACCGCCGCGAGCGCCTGTTTCATCAGCGCGTCATCGCTGTAGACGCGGCCCCAGCCCTGACGCAGGTAGCTGTAGGCGACGTAGAACTGCGTCGGCGCGTGCTGCTTCGCCGGATCCGCGCGCTCGAAAGCGTTGCGCGCTTCGACGAACTTGTCCGCGCGGAAGAACCGCAGGCCTTCGTCGAAGCTCGCCTGATCGATGCGATACACGCCGACCCCGGCGGCCACGCCGCCCGCCACTTCCGCCATCGTGCGCGGCTGCATCGTGTACAGCCAGATGATGAAGCCGGCATACGCCAGCGACAGCACGAGGCCGAGGCCGCGGACGAGCGTCGCGGAAACGAATCTGCCTGACATCACGCTCTCTGACACACTCTCTCTTATCGGGCCCGCGCGGGCGCTACATGAGGATGACGTGGATCTCGCGCGGACCGTGGACGCCGCGCGTGAGCGTCATTTCGATGTCGGCCGTGCGGCTCGGACCGGTAATGACGACCACGTTGCTCGTGGACGCGGTGAGATCCGGGCGATGGCGGAAGACGTCGGCGAGCGAGCGCACGACCGCGCTGCGCCGGACGATGGCGATGTGGACCGGCACGAGCAGCGACGCCAGACGTCCGCGGCCGTCGCCGTGCTCGACGACGAGCGAGCCCGATTCCGCGAGGCAGGCGAGCGCGCCCGTGACGCCGACCTGCGCGGCCGCCAACTCGCCGAGGCGCGCGGTCCGCTCCGGTCCCGAGAACGGGACGTGCGCCGGCAGGATGCCGATTCCCTGCGCGGCCAGCGCGTCGTAGAGGCCGGGCACGCGCAGCGCGGATTCACTCCACGCCAGGATGGACTGCGGCCCCGGCGTCGGGGTGATGCTGCGGATTGCGGCGGCGGCGCTCGCGGCGTCCGTCGCGTGATGGACGATGCCGGTCAGCGCCGTGAATTCGCGGACGAAGCCGTCGAGCAGATCGTCGGCGGACGCGGCGGTCGTGTTCAGCGGCAGGACGCCGGGATGCTCGGGCCGCGCGCCCGGCAGCACGGCCGTCGACAGCTTCTCCCGGATCCGCGTCCGCATGCGCTCGCGCTGTTCTGGCGTCATCATTGTTCTGTCGTCATCATTGCGCGCCTGCCTTTGGCGTGTTCCCCGTCGGGCCGGCAGTCGAGTTCGCGCCGTCGCCCGTCGGCTGGGGACGTCCCGCGTGCTCGGCTTGCCACTTCGCGAGAAACGACCGCTTCGGCGGCGCGGGGAATGCGCGCGTCGACGTCCAGCCTTTGAGCGGACCCGGCAGGCGATCGATCCAGCCGTCGCGGCTCCGCCAGCGCAGCATCGCGCCGCCGACGCGGCCCGCCAGGCGGAACGCGGCCGGCCGCGTCGCGAGCCACGTGTAGACGCTCATGCCGGCGCGCAGCCACGCGGGCGATTCGGTGACGCTCTGTGTCCGCAGCGCGACGAGCATCCGCGGAATGTCTATGCGGACCGGACACGCCTCGCGGCACGCGCCGCACAGGCTGCTCGCCTGCGGCAGATCCTTGAACGGCACGATGCCTCTGAGGCCGGGCGTCAGGACGGATCCAATCGGTCCCCCATACACCGTGCCGTAGGCGTGGCCGCCAATCTCCTGATACACCGGGCAGACATTGAGGCACGCGCCGCAGCGGATGCAATAGAGGATTTCGGCCAGCTCGCCGCCGAGGACCTCGGCGCGTCCATTGTCGACGAGGACGACGTGCAGTTCCTCGGGGCCGTCGGGCTCGCCGGGCGATCGCCGCGGGCCCGTGAGCAGGTTCGAATAGACCGTCAGCTTCTGACCGGTCGCGCTGCGCGCGAGCACCTGCAGCATGACGCCGAGATCGTCCAGCGTCGGCACGATCCGCTCGATGCCCATCAGCGCCACATGAATGCGCGGAAGGCTCGTCGTCAGGCGTCCGTTCCCTTCGTTCGTGCAGAGACAGACGCTGCCGGTCTCGGCGACGGCGAAGTTGACACCGCTGATGCCCATGTCCGCGCCGAGGAACGCTTCGCGCAGCACGCGTCGCGCGAGCGCCGTCATCGCGCCGATGTCGGCCACCTCCGCGTCCGTCGCGCCCAGCGTGCGCTTGAACAGGGCGGCGACGTCGTGACGCGTCAGGTGGACGATCGGCGCGACGATGTGCGAGGGATGATCGTTGCCGATCTGGATGACGTACTCGCCGAGATCGGTTTCGACGATCGTCATGCCGTCCGCTTCGAGCGCGCGATTCAGCTCCAGCTCCTCGCTGATCATCGACTTGCCCTTGACGATGGAGCGGACGTGCCGGCTACGGGCGAGGGAGCGGATGTACTCGACGGCCTGATCGCCGCTCTCGGCGTAGAAGACATGTCCGCCGCGCGCCTCGACGTTCTCCGTGAAGCGATCGAGATAGTGATCGAGGCGGGAGAGCGTGTGCGCGCGGATGCGGCGGGCGTGATCGCGGACGGCGTCACCGTCGGGGAACGCCGCGAACGCCGTCGTGCGTGCGCTCACCATGCGGCTCGTCGCGAGGTCGAGCGCGCCTTGCAGGCGGGCGTCGTGCAGGGCCTCGTGCGCGCGTCGATAGAAGCTGACGTTCGTGTGCATGGCCGTGAGCGTGGAGCGGGTCGGACTCAGGCGTGCGGCGCCGGCGTGTCGCCGCCGGCCGCGGTGGACGCGAGCACGTCGGCGAGATGGACGACGCGTGCGCGGCTCTTGCGCCGCCGCAGACCGCCGTTCATGTGCATCGCGCAACTGACGTCGGTGACGACGATCGTGTCGGCGCCCGTCGACTCGATGTTCTCGAGCTTGCGCGCGAGCATCGCGGATGAGATCTCCGGCAGCTTCACGGAAAACAGGCCGCCGAAACCGCAACAGGTCTCGCACTCGGGCAGCGGCCGCTGCTCGACGCCCCGGACGCCCGCCAGCAGATCCAGCGGCTGCTCGCGGACGCCGAGTCCGCGGAGGCCGTGGCAGCAGGCATGATAGGTGACTGCGCCGCGGGCACTGGCGCCCACGTCGCGGACGCCCAACTCGTCGACCAGGAACTGCGAGAACTCGAACGTGCGCGCGGCGAGGGCGGCGGCTTTCGGACCGTAGGCCGGATCGTCCTCGAGCAGACGCGTGTACTGGTGGATGATCATGTCGCCGCACGAACCGGACGGCACGACCACCGGCGCATCGCTCACCGACAGCACGTCGATCGTCTTGCGGGCCATGTCGCGCGCGGCGTCGGCGAAGCCGCCGTTGAACGCCGGCTGACCGCAGCAGGTCTGATCCGCGGGCACCTCGATCTCGACGCCGAGGCGGTTCAGCACCTTGACGACCGCCATGCCGGTGTCGGGATGGAACTGGTCGATCAGACACGTCACGAACAACTGGACGCGCCGCCGGAGCGCTGTGACCATATGCGCATACAATACACGGGAACGTACATGTCTGCTACGACCACGCCTTCCGCTCTGCCCGCTGCTCTCGCTGACGATCTTCGTGGACGCTACGGTGACCGTTTCTCTGTCGCCGCGGCCGTCCGCGAGCATCATGGCAAGGACGAGTCGTATCACGCGCCGCACGTGCCGGACGCCGTCTTTTTCGCGACGTCAGTGGAAGACATCAGCGACGTCGTACGGCGGTGCGCGGCGGCACGGGTACCCATGGTCCCGTTCGGCGCGGGCAGCTCGCTCGAAGGACATGTGCTCGCGGTGCGCGGCGGCGTCGCGCTCGATCTGACGCGCATGACGCGCGTGCGGCGGCTGAGCGTCGAGGACATGGACGTCACCGTCGAGGCGGGGCTCACGCACCGGCAGTTGAATCATCATCTCCGCAACTCCGGCCTGATGTTCTCGGTCGATCCCGGCGCCGACGCGACGCTGGGCGGCATGGCCGCGACGCGCGCGTCCGGCACGATGGCCGTCCGCTACGGGACGATGCGCGAGAACGTCCTCGGCCTGACCGTCGTCCTCGCCGACGGCCGCGTGATCCGCACAGGCGGGCGCGCGCGCAAGTCGGCCGCGGGCTACGATCTCACGCGCCTGTTCGTTGGATCCGAAGGCACGCTCGGCGTGATCGCGGAGCTGACGCTGCGCCTGCACCCGCGGCCCGAAGCGTCCGCGGTGGCGGTCGGCCAGTTCCAGACCATCGCCGGCGCTGTCGACACCGTCATCCAGGTCATGCAACTCGCGCTGCCGGTCGCGCGCATCGAGCTGCTCGACGCGGCGCAGATGACCGCGATCAACCGGCACGCCGGCCTGTCGTACGCCGCGCTGCCGACGCTGTTCCTGGAGTTCCACGGCGACAGCGACGCGATCGTGGCCAATCAGACCGCGGGCGTCGAGGCCATTGCCGCCGAGCACGGCGGCCAGCATTTCCGCTTCGCCGTCCAGCCCGAGGAACGCGCGAAGCTGTGGCAGGCGCGGCACGACGCGCTGTACGCGGCGCTCGCCCTGCGCCCCGGATCGCGCGCCTGGACCACCGACGTCTGCGTCCCCATCTCCCGTCTCGCCGACTGCATCGTCCAGACGCAGGAGGACAACGCCGCGGCGTCCGTCGTCTCGACGATGGTGGGCCACGTGGGCGACGGGAATTTTCACGTCATCTATCTTGTCGATCCCGGCAACGCCGCGGAACTGGCCGAAGTGACGCGGCTCAATCAGCGCATGGTCGCGCGGGCGCTCGACATGGGCGGCACGTGTACGGGCGAGCACGGCGTCGGCCTCGGGAAGATGGCGTTCCTCGAACAGGAACACGGGGACGCGATCGACGTCATGCGCGCGGTCAAGCGTGCGCTCGACCCGCGGGACCTCATGAATCCGGGGAAGATCTTCCATCTCTGATCCAGATGGAGGCCGCGCGCCGCGGACACTCGCGCCGTGTCGGCCCGCATGTATGATCGTCGGACGCCAGCCGCGCGTCGGGACGCGCCGGGTGTCGACTCGAACAGAAAGAACGACGAAGGAGCAGACGCGAATGAGGTGGGTACGGTTCGAACAGCACGGACAGCGGAGCGTGGGCTATCTCGCGGACGGCACGGTGCAGCCGGTCGCGGCCGCCTCGCTGCAGGATGTGATGGCAGGCAACGGCGTGCAGCCGGCAGGCGATCCGGTCGCGCTGACGGCGGCGACGCTCGTCGCGCCCCTGCGTCCCGGCAAGGTGATCGCCGTCGGCTTGAACTACATGGACCACTGCCGCGAGCAGAACGTCAAGCCGCCCGAGAAGCCGATCCTGTTTCCGAAGTTTCCCACCAGCGTGATCGGACCGCAGCAGTCCATTCACTGGCCGCCGGACTTCTCGTCGCAGGTCGACTACGAAGCGGAGCTCGCGGTCGTGATCGGCAAGGTCACGCGCGGCGTGTCCGAGGAGAACGCGCTGGAGCACGTCTTCGGCTATACGAACGCGAATGACGTCTCGGCGCGCGACGTCCAGTTCTCCGACGGACAGTGGCTGCGCGGCAAGGCGAGCGACACATTCTGTCCGCTTGGCCCGGCGATCGTCACGCGCGACGAGGTGCCGGATCCGCAGGCGCTGCCGATCAAGTGCCGCGTGAACGGCACGACGCTGCAGGACTCGAACACGAAGGAGATGATTTTCCCCGTGCGCTTCCTGCTGTCGTTCATCTCGCGGGCGATCACGCTGGAGCCGGGCGACGTCATCCTCACTGGCACGCCGCACGGCGTCGGCGTGTTCCGCGATCCGAAGGTGTTCCTGACGCCGGGCGATCGCGTCGACGTGGAGATCGGCGATTTCGGGATTCTCACCAATCCGATCGGACCGGCCGGTGTCTGACGACCGGGTGTTGAACTGGGGCATCCTGGGCGCGGCGCGCATCAACCGCAAGGTGATTCCCGCGATCCAGGCCGCCCGCGGACACGCCGTCGCCGCGCTGGCCAGCCGCACGCCCGAGCGCGGCGCCGAGGCGGCGGCGCAGTGGTCGATCCCGCGCGTCCATGCGTCGTATGAGGATCTGCTCGCCGATCCGTCCATCGACGTCGTCTATATCCCGCTGCCGAACAGCCTGCACGCCGAGTGGACGCTGCGCGCCATCGATGCGGGCAAGCACGTCCTGTGCGAGAAGCCGCTGGCGGTCACGCTGGACGAGATCGATCGCGTCGCGGCCGCCGCCGCGGCCCGCGGCGTCATCGTCGCCGAAGCGTTCATGTATCGCCATCATCCGCAGACGCTGACGTTGCGGCGGCTGCTGGACGATGGGATCATCGGAGAATTGCGGGTCGTGCGGGGCGCGTTCACGTTCACGCTGGAGCGCCCGCGCGACGTGCGCTTCGACGCCGATCTCGGCGGCGGCGCGCTGTGGGACGTCGGCTGCTATCCCGTGAGCTACGCGCGCATAGTGGTCGGCGCGGAGCCGGTCGAGGTGTTCGGACGGGCCGTGCGCGGGCCGACCGGCATCGACGAGACGTTCGCCGGGCAGTTGATTTTCGCGTCCGGCGTCCAGGCGCAGTTCGATTGCGGGTTCCGCGCGCCGTTCCGATCGCAGATCGAGATCGTCGGATCGACCGGCATTATCCTGGTGCCGAAGCCGTTCCAGCCGGGCGTCAATGAAACGCTGCGCGTGACGCGCGGCGAGACGGTCGAGGAGATTGCGGTCGAGGGAGAGCCGCTGTATGTCGGGGAGATCGAGAACCTCGGCGCCGCCATTCATGGACGTGCGCCGTCGCGCGTCACGCTCGCGGACAGCCGCGCGAACGCGGCGACGCTGCTCGCGTTGCTGCAGTCGGATCGCGACCGCGTCCCCGTCCGCGTGGCAGACAGCCGCGTCGGGTAGATCGGCGTCGGATAGCGCCGCCCCGGACACGCGCGCGGCGAGGCCGCGGCCGTGTGCGGACGCCGCCGCCCGGCCTGCCGGCCGGTCCGGCCTCTCGCTTCACTAAGCCATGAGCACGCTGCCCATCGAGGCCCGCGAGCTGCTCTCCGGATCGGTCGAGCGGGTCACCTTCCACAACGAAGAAAACGGCTTCGCCGTGCTGCGCGTCCAGGTCGCGGGCCGCCGCGATCTGGTGACCGTTGTCGGCCACGCCGCCGCGATTGCGCCGGGCGAGGCGATCCAGGCCGGCGGCGTGTGGGTCCACGATCGCGCGCACGGCATGCAGTTCAAAGCCGCGTGGCTGCGCGCCGCCGCGCCGACGTCGCTGGCAGGCATCGAGAAGTATCTGGCGTCGGGCCTGCTGCGCGGCATCGGCCCGCACTTCGCGAAGAAGCTGGTGCAGGCGTTCGGCGAAGAGGTGTTCACCGTCATCGAGGAGACGCCGTCGCGCCTGCGCGACGTGCCGGGCATCGGCCCGCTGCGGGCGACGCGCATCGCGGACGGCTGGGGCGCGCAGCGCACCGTGCGCGACATCATGGTGTTCCTGCACAGCCACGGCGTCGGCACGTCGCGCGCGACCCGCATCTTCAAGACCTACGGCGCGGACGCCGTCCACATCATCAGCGAGAATCCCTACCGGCTCGCGCGCGACATCCGCGGCATCGGCTTCGTCACGGCCGATCGCATCGCCGAGAAGATTGGTATCGAGAAGACGGCGATGATCCGCGCGCGCGCGGGCATCGGCTACGCGCTCGCCGAGGCGCTGGACGAGGGACATTGCGGCCTGCCCGAGGACAACCTGATCGCGTCCGCCGCGAAGCTGCTCGACATCGCCGAGGACCTCATCCGCCAGGCGCTCGCGCTCGAACTCCAGGACGCAAACGTCATCCGCGATCTCGTCGGCGATCGCGCCGTCATCTTCCTCTTCGGCCTGCACGCGGCGGAGCAGTTGATCGCGAGGCGCATCCTCGCGCTCGCGCGCGGCGCGCCGCCGTGGCCGCGCATCGACGTCGCGAAGGCCGTTCCGTGGGTCGAGGAACGGCTCGACATGCGGCTCGCGCCGGGGCAGCGGGAGGCCGTCCGCCTCGCGGCGACGTCGAAGGTGCTCGTCATCACGGGCGGGCCGGGCGTCGGCAAGACGACGATCCTGCGGGCGATCCTGAAGATGCTGACCGCGAAGGGCGTCAAGCCGCTGCTGTGCGCGCCGACGGGCCGCGCGGCGAAGCGGCTGTCCGAGACGACGGGCCTGGAAGCGCGCACCATCCACCGGCTGCTCGAAGTGAATCCGCGCGACGGCAAGTTCCGGCGCATGGAAGCCAACCCGCTCGACGGCGATCTCATCGTCGTCGACGAGTCGTCCATGATCGACGTGCTGCTGATGGCGTCGCTCGTGCGGGCGATCCCGCCGCGCGCGGCGCTGCTGTGCGTGGGCGACGTCGATCAATTGCCGTCGGTCGGACCGGGACAGGTGCTCGCCGACCTGCTCGCGTCCGGCGCCGTGCCGTCCATCCGCCTGACGGACATCTTCCGGCAGGCCGCGGAGAGCCGCATCATCACGAGCGCGCACGCGATCAACATCGGTGAGATGCCGTCCGCCGGGCAGAAGGACGAAGCGTCCGACTTCTACTTCGTCGACGCCGCGGACCCCGTCGAGGCCGCCGCCCGCATCGTCCATCTCGTGAAGGAACGCATCCCGGAGCGCTTCGGCCTCGACCCGGTGAAGGACATCCAGGTCCTCTGTCCGATGAACCGCGGACAGGTGGGCGCGCGCGGGTTGAACGTCGACCTGCAGAAGGCGCTGAACCCGCCAAAGCCGGAGCGGCTCGAACGTTTCGGCTGGACATTCACCGTCGGCGACAAGGTGATGCAGATCGAGAACGACTACGACAAAGAGGTCTACAACGGCGATGTCGGCTTCATCACGTCTTACGACGTCGAGCTCGGCCAGCTCACAATCGACTTCGACGGCCGTCCAGTGCTGTACGACGCCGC
>Ga0187894_10001871_pt1 | contig 26214 bp, 20 predicted proteins | sample GBC1701081metaG_FD_136650 | JGI IMG/M metagenome (GOLD analysis project Ga0187894, IMG submission 136650) | White microbial mat communities from a lava cave in the Kipuka Kanohina Cave System on the Island of Hawaii, USA - GBC170108-1 metaG ... | reverse complement strand
ATCAGGAATCGGTTTTAGCTGTCGAAGACAGCGATATATTCTTAGCCCATAGTGCAACTATGGGGAAATTAAACAGAGATTTTGAGCCGTTGAAAATGGCGACATAAAAATCAAACTGAAAATATATGTCGTTATCTTCGATAACTCCAATGCCGCGAATCCTCAGTCCCGCGATTAGCATTGTGAGCTACAAATATGAACACCCTTTTCAACCGATGGTTGATGACCTAATCAATTACGAAAAAAGTTAAATAATGCCACCTCGAACAAATCACTGAACCAGAGCGCGAAACGGTGACTCTTTATCTGCGTTGGTTTTATATTTTGGCTTGTGTTGCTATCGTTTCCGCACACATCATCTCAATCGCTGAGTTCTTTCACAATGCAACCCAACGTCTGATTCAATCGCGTATCTGTTGCGCTTCGCCCACTAAATACAGTGAACCCGTGACGCAAATCAAACCTTCGATTGGTGTTATTTCCTGTGCCAGCGTTAAAGCGTCTTTAACCGTTGATGTAATTTTCGCATTAAACTTTACAGCAAATGATTCAAGCGAAGCGGCACGCGGACTGTCTGGTTTGGTCAAAATAATTTCTTTTGCAAGGGGGAAGAGAAGTGCGGCGATTTCATCAATTTCTTTTTCGCGCATTGCTCCAAAAATCAGAGTGATGGGCTGAGAAACAAACTCTTGCAGATAATCGCGCAAGCTCTGCACGCCCGCTACATTGTGCGCTCCGTCGAAAAGAATTGCGGGCGTTCTGTCATCCCACATTTCGAGCCGTCCTTTGTGAAGAGCGGTTTCCAAACCTTCAATCACAGCCGCACGCGACACGCGAAAACCAAAATCATCGAGACTTTCGGCAAGACAAATTGCAGTAGAAGCATTGACGAGTTGATGTCGCCCGCGAAGATTCATTTTCACGTTTGGATAAACCTCTGAGTTCTGAGTTCTGAGTTCTGAGTTCTGAGTTGTTTTGAATGTTGCGATGATACGCCCGACTTCGCTGATGTTTTCAATGTTGTATGTGCAAGCGTCAATGATTGGCTCGATGTTGTATTCCTTACATCTTTCCAAAATCACACTTATTGCTTCCGCCTCTTGCGGGGCAATGATGGCTTTTACATTGGCGCGAATGATTGAAGCTTTTTCAAAAGCGATTTCTGCTAAGGTGTTTCCGAGATATTCCTGATGGTCAAAAGCAATCGGTGTTATGCCAACGATTTCGGCTTGCGTTGCAGTTGTTGCATCAAGCCGTCCGCCCAAACCTGTTTCCAAAATTGCAAGTTCAATTCCCGCTTCGCGAAAAGCAAGTAGCGCAATTGCTGTAATCTGTTCAAAAAAAGTCGGAAGCGTTTCCAACCTTTTTTCTTCGACTAATTTTTCCGAAGTTTCTTTCACGCCAAAGCAAAAACGCGCAAAGTCTTCTTCCGAAATTTCCGTGTTGTTGATTTTGATTCGCTCTGTAATGTTTATGAGATGTGGCGAAGTGTAAAGCCCTGTTTCAATCCCCGCGAAACGCGCAATTGATTCGAGCATTGCCGAAGTTGAACCTTTGCCGTTTGTGCCTGCGATTTGGACTTTAAGAAATGAGTTTTCAGGATTGCCCAAGGCTGTAAGCAAGATTTCTATATTTTTCAACCCTAGCTTTATCGCCAAAGTCTCATGACCAAGACTTAAAAGATATTGGACTGATTCATTGAAATTCATTTCACTTCAAAGAATTCGGGTCGAAAAAGTAGGGCGTAGGCTCTAGTTCAGGTTTGTGCATATAGTCGAGCAGGAGTTTTATACGGTCACGCATCTCGCGTCGGTCAACAATCATGTCGAGCATTCCGTGGTCAAGCAAAAATTCTGAACGCTGAAAACCTTTGGGGAGTTTTTGACGGATTGTTTGTTCAATTACACGCGGTCCGGCGAACCCAATCAAAGCCTTTGGTTCTGCGATAATAATATCGCCGAGCATTGCAAAGCTTGCTGTGACACCGCCTGTCGTAGGGTCTGTAAGAACCGAGATAAAAGGCAGACGCGCTTCATCAAGCTGTGCAAGTGCCGCAGAGATTTTCGCCATCTGCATAAGCGACAAAGTGCCTTCCTGCATACGCGCCCCGCCAGATGCCGCGAATATGACAACCGCGCCGCGTTCTGCTATCGCTCGTTCAATGATGCGTGTGATTTTTTCACCCACTGCCGAACCCATTGAACCGCCAATAAAAGACATATCCATAGCGGCGGCGAATGTAAGATGACCACCGACTTTTCCGCGTCCGTTAATAACGGCTTCGGGCAAACCCGAAAGACGACGCGCCTGCTCAAGACGTTCTTTATAAGGTTTGGTGTCAACGAATTCCAAAGGGTCAATTGAAATTACTTCGGCGTCCAATTCTTCATAAAGTCCTTCGTCAAACATCATTGAAAGACGCGCACGCGCACCTATGCGGAAATGATGAGAGCAGTCGGGACAGACCTGTAAAGATTCTTCCAAATCGCGTTTATAAAGAGCCTTTTCACATTCAGGACATTTTACGAAGATTCCTTCGGTCTTAACCTTTTTCTCTTCGTCGGGATTTTCTTCAAGCTTGGGCTTGTTTCTGCGAAACCAAGACATAAATTATTTTTGATAGATAAATGATAAATAAACGAGCGCAAAGCGTAACATAATGAAGAACAAAAGACTAAAGCAAATGATGAAGCCAAGAGCATCAAACATGGCTTTGACCAATGGCTTTACTATCGGAAAACATTAAGCTAAATTCTGCAAACATTTTAATCCGTAAAAGACAATTAAAGCATGAATGAATGGTTAGAACGCAACTTGGTCTGTCCGCGAGACCATCAGAAATTAACTCTAAAAGATAATAAACTTACTTGCGCGGACAATCACACTTATCCCGTAATTGATGACATCCCCGTTATGTTGCTCGAAGAGATTGACGCGACGCACGGCTATATTAAATCAACGCTGGAAAAAGTTTCTAAAATAGAAGCGGACAAAAATTCCCAAGTAGAAGACAAAGCCGAATCAATCAACGGTGTTGACAGTTTTGTTCAAAGAGAAATTTCTTTGACTTCGGGGATTCTCTATCTTTCGCTGACAAACAAACTGACGCGCTATCCGATTCCTCACACACGACTTTGGAAAGGCAACGGCGAAAGGCTTCTTGACGTAGGTTGTAATTGGGGACGCTGGTCAATATCCGCCGCGCAAAAAGGCTTTAAGCCTATCGGAATTGACCCGAATTTAGATGCTTGTTTAGCCGCACGCAGGGTTTCAAAACAACTCGGTGTTGAAACCGACTTTGTCGTAGGTGATGCCAGATTTCTGCCTTTTGCCAAAGACGCATTCGATGTTGTTTTTTCTTACGGAGTTCTTCAACATTTCAGCAAAGAGAACGCAAAAACTTCTATGGATGAAATGGGGCGTGTGCTGAAAACTGACGGAAAGATTTTGATTCAAATGCCTAATAAGTTAGGCGTTCGTTCGTTTTATCATCAAGTCCGTCGTGGTTTCGCGGAAGGCGAAGGCTTTGACGTGCGATATTGGACGCCTTCAGAACTGATAAAAACCTTCAAGGAAAAATTCGGCGAGACTGAAATTTTTGCCGATTGTTATTTCGGGTTGGGAATCCAGAAATCGGATGTTGACCTTTTGCCCGCGCCTTACAAGGCAGTTGTTTATTCATCAGAGGCACTGAGAAAAATGAGCGAGACTTTATCTTTTATGACAAACTTTGCCGACAGCGTTTATCTGAAATCAATCAATCAAAAATAGGCATCTTGCAAAATTATTTTTTAACATCTGATTTGCTGATTCTTAGCGTTCGGTTATCAATGCCTTTTAACCCGACGCCGTGAACGAACATCTCTTTATCCGATTTCCCGCGTGCGAAATGAAGAATCCCGAACATGAAAAGCGTACCTAATTTTTTGTTCTGCAATAGATCTTTTTCGGCTGAGAAAATTTCCGTTGCTGTATCTGTTTGCGTCGAGACGTGCCAGATTGCTGCGCGTGGTTTCTTCTGACTTGGGGCGATTTCGGCTGTGACGGCGAAAAACAAATCTTCACCAATAGAGCATGAATAATAGACAGGACCATCAACCTGACGAATTATTTTTCGTTCGCCTGTTTTTCTGTCAAGACGATAAATAAAGTTGTCGTTAAATTCCGCGTCGGATGCGTAATAGATTGCGTCTTTTGTGAACTGCAAACTAACAGTTCGCCAACTTTCGTCGCCTGTCCCGATTGTTTCTAAGGTTTTGAATCCGTCAAATGTCCGTGTGATTTTTGATTCCGTCGCGCTGTCACCGGTTACGCACCAGAGTGCGTCTGTGTAAGGGTCAAAATAAATTCCGTGAATATGAAGAATTTCTGCGGGCGCGAATATGTAAACAATTTCCGCTCTTTGATTTTCGGGCGAATAACGATAAACGCGCATCGCACTTTGTCCGTGATTAACAAGATATTCTCCGAAATAAATATCTCCGTATTGGTCAACGGTACAAGCCTCGCGTATGACCCTGAAAGGTCTTTCAAGTCCCGACAAAGTTTGATAATTGCTGCCACGAAAAATACCTACTTGTTTTCCGAACGTGACAAAAACTTCGCCGTTTGCCAGAGGCAGAACATTAAAGAACATAAACCGTGTGAGGCGTTGTCCCAATCGAAAATTTGCAATGAAGGAATTGATTGATGACGCAGGAACTTCGCCGATAAGTTTCGGTTTATCGTTTATGCCGGAAGTTTCGTAAAGTCTGTTTTTTTGTGAAAGCAGAAAGCGTCCTTCGCTCATCCACTCAACGGTGAAACCGCGCAAATTCGGAACGTCTTCAATCTTCCACATCATACGCCCTGTGATTTTCGGATTTCAAACAGAAATAAGAGCCGATTGAGAACGCGTCCATCTTTGTTCTCATGAAACACTCTATTGCCTCATCGGGCACACAGACAATAGGCTCGTTCTCGTTAAAACTGGTGTTCAAAATTACAGGCACGCCCGTTCGTTCGCCGAAAAGTTTTATCAAATCGTAGTAGAGCGGGTTTTCGTTTCGCGCAACGCTCTGAAGGCGTCCCGTGTTGTCCAGGTGATTTACGGCAACCAGTTTTTCTCGCCATTCGGGTTTGATTTTATAGACGTGCAGCATAAACGGCGACGGGTGCGAATGCTCGAAAATCTCTGCTTGTCTTTCTTCTAAAACCGAAGGCGCAAACGGGCGAAAGGCTTCACGGCGTTTGATGCGGGCGTTCAAAATGTCTTTCATGTCCTGTCGTGTCGGGTCTGCTAAAATTGAACGATTGCCGAGCGCACGAGGTCCCCATTCCATTCGCCCTTGAAACCATCCGATGATGCTTCCTTTTTGAATTTCATCAACCGTTGCGCTTAGTAAATCTTCGCGTGTTAATTTTCGATACTTAATGCCGTGTTTGTCCAAAGCGCGTTCGATTTCTTCATCGGTAAATTCGGGTCCGAGATAAGAATGCGTCATCACATAACGCTCTTTTTCTCCAAGCAAAGATTGGCTGACATACAAAGCCGCACCTAAAGCCAAACCTTCATCGCCCGCCGCAGGTTGAATCACAGTTTTGCGGAAAGGCGTTTCGTCAAAAAGTTTTCCGTTTGCAACGCTGTTCAAAACCGCTCCGCCGCTCATTGAAATATGTTCGGTCGGCGCCATGCCATGAAGCACGTTCAGCAAGTGCATATAACCTTTCTCGAAAACTCTTTGCAGACCAAAAGCCAAATCACAATCACGCTTTGTAATCTCTGAGTTTGGCTCACGCGGTTCACCAAAAACTTTTGCGAAATAGTCCGAATGATGACGATGCACAACCATCGTTCCTTTTTCCGTGAGCGTCATGCCTTGTGTTGCGCCAAACGGCATAAAATATTTCGGATTGAGTTCAAATCCGTTCTCTTTCAGGATGAGCATATCGTCGAAAATATCCGCGTAGGTATCTTCTCCGTAAGGCGCAAGTCCCATCACTTTTCCTTCATCACCGTACTTGCCGTAACCAATGAATTTGCAAACCATTGTGTAGAGCGAACCGAGCGAATGCGGCACATAAACACGATGTTTGATATTGATGTTTTTACCTTCGCATTCTGTCATCATACAGGTTACGAAATCGCCCGAACCGTCAACGCTGAATCCTGCTGAATAGTCCCAAGGCGAAATGAAATACGCGCTTGCTATATGTGCAAGGTGATGTTCCACGTTCTGTTGTTCAAAGCGAAGTTGTGCGGGGTCAATGTTGAAATGTTTCGACATTAAAGTTCTGATGTCATCGAGCGAACTGCGTGATTTTTTTACGCTTAAAAGATTCAGAAGTTTTGTCGGATGTTTGACGACATATTCAATCTTTTTGGAAAGGTTTGCACTCGCGTCACGCCCGACGGCTATATAATCAATATCTTTCGCTGTAAGCCCCGCAGTATCGAGACAATGTTTGATAGCAAGAGCGGGAAAGTTCGCGTAATACTTGACCCGGTTAAGTCTTTCTTCGGCAACTGCCGCAACAGGTTGCCCGTCAATTAAAAGTGCCGCAGATGCCCCCGCGTGAAATGCGTTAAGACCTAAGATAACTGCCATATAAATTGGTGATTAGTGATTGATAATTGATGATTTGAAGTCGTTGGTAACATTTCGTTTTTAATTAAACAAGAAAGTTAGAATATGAACAATCGCCAATCTTCAATCATCAATCGAAATTCTTAAAACTCGATTCCTTGCTGTGCGCGAATGCCCGCGTAAAAAGGATGTTTGATTTCTTTCATTTCAGTTACTAAATCAGATGCGTCAATCAACTCTTTCGGCGCGTCACGCCCCGTTAAAATAATATGCAGGGCGGGTTGTTCGGCGCGAATGGCTTTTAACTCCCCGACAACCTCTTCGGTTTGAATAAATCCGTAGCTCAAGACATAAATCAACTCATCGAAAACGAGCATATCGTAATCTTTGCTTCTGAGTTTTTCGACACATAAAGCCCAGGTTTCTTGTGAAGTCTTTATATCTTGTTCAGGATTTTTTGTGTCCCAAGTGAAACCGTCGCCCATTGTGTGAACTTCTATTCCTAAAGCTTCGGCGGATTCATGCTCACCATAACGGTCGTTTTTGGATTTCATAAACTGAACCATACAGCATTTCAATCCGCGCCCCGCTGCACGCATCATCAAACCCAGAGCCGCAGTAGTCTTTCCTTTGCCGTGACCTGTATTAATCATCAAAAGTCCCTTTGTGTTCTCTTGATAATCAGCCCGACGCCATTTGTATTTCTTTTCTTTGAGACTCATAACTTAATTGCCGATTTTCAATTGCCGATTGCCGATTTGTAATTTCATAAAACAATCGGCAATCGGCAATTGAAAATCGGCAATCTTTTCCCTCTCTGTTCTGTGATTGGCATTATTCTTTTATGAAACTAAAACGAGCGCATCTTCGGTTTGGTCTATGTCGCCGCTTATCCTTTCGACCGCCTCGACAAGAAGTTTTACTACTGCTTTTTCAGCATCTTCCCAATTGCCGCGCAATGTGCAACCCGAAGCATTGCGATGACCGCCGCCCCCAAATTTTTCCGCAATGCGTGCAACGTTTATTTCGCCTTTTGAACGAAGACTTGTGCGATAAACGCCCGGAGACTTCTCTTTGAAAATCGCTGCGGCTTCCACATAGCCAACTGTCAACAGAAGATTCACAAACCCGTCGCCATCGGATTCTTCCGCGCCTGTTTCCACAAGCATATCCAGACTCTGGCGCATCCACGCAATCCGCCCCGATTTATCACGTTTCGCTGTTGCTAAAACTTTCGACATCAATTCAAGCTTTTCCCACGGATAGCTGTTGTAAACGGCTTCTGAAAGTTTAGCGGGTTGCGCTCCGGCTTTGACCAATTCGCCCGCGACTTTGAAAGTTCTGTCTGACGTATTCGAGTAATGAAAAGAGCCTGTGTCCGTAAGCAACGCCGTGTAAACGCATTCGGCAATCTCTTTTGAAACGCGAACACCCAAAGCTTTACAAAGGTTGTAAATCATTTCGCCGACGGCTGATGCTGTGGGGTCAATCCAGTTGATGTTTCCAAAATGAGCGCAGGTAGTGTGATGGTCTATGTTGACGACTAATTGTTTTTCTAAATCTTTTAGTCCAGGTCTTTGAACATCCGAGCATTCAATTACGAAAACGGCATCGTATTCGCGGTCAATTCCGGGCGTTGTGCGAATCTTTTCCGCGCCGGGCAACTGCGAATATGAATGAGGAATTGAATCGCAAGTTATAACTTCTACTTCTTTGCCAAGGGCGGTTAAAAGCCAATACAAACCAAGAGACGAGCCCAATCCGTCTCCGTCGGGGCGGATATGCGAGGTGATTGCAAAACGATTTTTCGTCTCAATCAACTCAACAACTTGACTTAACATATTTTCAAGGGATGAGTAATGAGCAACGGGTGATGAGTGATGAGTTTAGTATTCTCATCACTCATCACCCGTTGCTCATTACTCATTTGCATCCTTTCTTTCTACTTCTTCTTGTTGCTCTCGCTCATGTTCGATTTCCTCGAGCAAAGCATCAACGCGCTGGGCGCGTTCTTCGACAGTATCTCTGACAAAATGGATTGCGGGAGCGTGTCTCAGATTCATTGAAATTGCCACTTGTTTTCGTATGTATGGTGCGGCGTGTTTTAGCGCAGAAAGTGCTTCAAGCTTTTCCTTTTCATCGCCTTCAACCAGTACATAGACGCTTGCATCGCGCAAATTATCCGTAACACGCACATCCGTAACGGTAACGGTTTGAACACGCGGGTCATCAAGTTCAAAACTGACTATCTCTGAAATCTCCTCACGAAGCATTTCAGCAACTCTCTCAGGTCTTTTCATAAAACAGTGAGCGGTGAGCGATGAATTGTAAACAGTATTTGCCTTCTTATTGCTTACCACTCATCGCTTACTGCTTACTAAAGCGTAGCGGCTATTTTCTCAATAACATAAGCCTCGATTTGGTCATTAACCTTAATATCGTTAAAACCTTCTAAGCTGATGCCGCACTCGAATCCGTCACGAACTTCCGCGACATCTTCTTTGAATCGTTTCAAAGAAGAGAGACTGCCTTCCCAAATCACAACGCCGTCGCGTATCAATCGGGCGCGTGCATTACGTTTCATAATTCCGTCAATTACGCGGCAACCTGCAATTGTTCCGACGCGGGTGATTTTGAAGACATCCTGCACAAGCGCATGACCGAGAATGTTCTCTTTCTCAATGGCGTCAAGCATTCCGACCATAGCCGCTCTAATCTCTTCTTCGACTTTGTAGATGATTGAGTGCAGGCGGATATCAACATTCTCTTGTTTCGCAACTTCGCCTGCGCGAGATTCGGGGCGAACATTGAAACCAATGATGACGACAGCCGTCATTGTGTTTCCGGCTTGTGTTGCCGAAGCAAGAAGAACATCGGATTCCGTAATCGCACCCACACCCGAACGTATAACTTTGACCTTGACCTTTTCAGTTGAAAGTTTTTCGAGCGTTGCCTTTAGAACTTCGACAGAACCCTGAACGTCCGCTTTGACAATAACGAGAAGCTCTTTGATTTCCGCCTGTCCCAAAGTTTCTATACCGCGTTTCGTTGTTTGTGCGAGCGCGCTTTGACGCGCAAGCATCTGTCTGTGTTGCGAAATGGACTGTGCTTTTGTTATGTCCGCGACGACTTGGAATGCGTCACCCGCGTGCGGGACTCCTTGAAGACCCAATACCTCGACGGGCGTTGCCGGGCCAACCTCTTCAACAGCTTCGCCTCTGTCATTGAACATCGCACGAACTTTACCGAAAACCTGCCCTGCAATGAACGGGTCTCCGACACGCAATGTCCCTTGCTGTACAAGGACGGTTGCAACCGAACCGCGACCTCTATCGAGCTTTGCTTCAAGAACAACGCCCGAAGAAAGGCGTGTCGCGCTCGCTTTTAACTCAAGCAAATCGGCTGTCAGCAAAATCGTTTCAAGAAGCGTGTCCAAGTTCTCTTTCTTTTTGGCTGAAACGGGAACCATCTCTGTTTCACCGCCCCAATCAACAGGCTGAAGCCCTTGAACAGCAAGCTCTTGTTTGACCTTGTCTGCGTTTGCGTCCGGCTTGTCTATTTTGTTGATGGCTACGATGATTGGAACTTTCGCCGCGCGCGAGTGTTCGATAGCTTCGATTGTTTGCGGCATTACGCCGTCATCTGCGGCGACAACTAAAACAACAACGTCTGTTGCCTTTGCACCACGCGCTCGCATCATCGTAAATGCCTCGTGACCCGGAGTGTCCAGGAAAACAACACGGCGTTTAATTTCAGGGTTGTCGGGGTTTGTAACCTTGACGCTGTACGCACCGATATGTTGTGTGATGCCGCCCGCTTCACCCGCCGCTACATCCGTTCGGCGAATTGAATCAAGCAAAGAAGTTTTGCCGTGGTCAACGTGACCCATAACCGTTACAACAGGCGCACGTGATTCTTCGACATCATCTACATCAGCCGCGATTAGTTCTTCAAACTCTTCTTCAACAACCATCTCTTCAAACGGCACGAACTCAACTTCGTAACCGAACCGTTTCCCGAATTCAACAGCAACATCTTGGTTTAACGGCTGGTTGATGGTTGCAAAGACACCTTTTTGAATCAAAAGCGCAACAACGTCTTTCGGCTTGATTCCGAGTTTTTCTGCAAACTCTTTCACCGTCGTTCCTTCAATTAAACGAAGGGGTTTAAGGTCGCCGGATTTTGAAACGCCAAGTTGTTGTGCTACGCGCTGTCCCAATGAAAGCTGGCGCGGAGGAACAATCTCTTTCTCGAAAAATTTTCCTCCTGCTTTGGTATCGGGCTTTTGACCTCCGCGAACAGGTTGGTTTCGTCCGTGTTTTTTCTTACGCGCATCCGGCGGAGGCGTGTATGTGGTCATCGGATGGTCGGATTCACCGGGAGTACCGCGTAATTCATCGGGTCTGTTTGTAACGCCGACTCCAACCCGGTTTTCGGGTCTGCGATTCCTGTTTCGATTGTTACGGTCGTCTTTTTTCTCAGGTCTGTTAAGTAGGTTTGGCGGTTGTTTAATAACAATCGGTTGTCCTACGTTCTGTCTTGCGGCGCGTAATGTTTCCGGCGAAAGTTTTAGTTGGAGAGTTCGTGTTCCGGTAATGGATGGGGAAGTTGGCGGCTTGACCTGTGGCAATGGAGTTTCTTGTATTGTTTCTGTTTTTATCAATGGTGTAATTGTCTCTGTGATTTGGGTTTTATTGGCATCCGCAACTTCTTCCACAGGTGTGGATTCCGTTAAAACGGGTTCGGGAACAGTTATTTCTTGAGGCGGTTCGACCTCAACGATTTCTATTTTTGCGGGTTCTGTTTCGATTGGCGGCTCGACTTCTTTTTCGAGTTCGGGTTTAGGAGCGCGATTGGCAGACGGCACAAGTTTGATTTGTTTTGCTCGCAAGCCCGTTACGGGTTGCACCGTTTCTGTTTGAATTGGTCTTGTTTCGACAGGTTTTTCAACAGGCTTTTCGACAATCGGTGCAGAGACTTCTTCGGGCGGCGTCTGTATTTCAGGCGTTGTTTCAGTTTCTGCTTCTTTTGCGGGACGCACCTGTTTGACAATGCGGACAGTACGTTGACCCGTTGAAGTTTCTTTCTTAGGAAAGTATTTATTGCGAATCTTATCTGCCAACTCTTTTGAAATCGAGTTTGACGGAACACTTGCGTCCACACCTTCACGACGCACATCTTCGATGACGCGCTTTGTATCGAGCTTTAACTCTTTGGCTAGGTCGTAGATACGAACTTTACCGCTTAATCCCATGAACTCCTTAACTTCGACGCTTATTTTAACGGCGTCGCACGCTCCGATAGATTCGCTTGTCCTTGTCGGCTCATCCATCGAAGGCGTGTTTTCAAATTAAGAAGAACACTCCAGCGAATGAGCTGACAAGAGGCGAAAGATTTCACGCCTCACGAAAGGATTCGTGATGACGATTTTATTGTGCCGCATTGTCGTCCGAAGAAGCATTTTCGGGCTTCTCGACTTCTTGGCTCTCATCGCTAGCGGCGTTTGTTTCCGGCGATTCAAGCGTTTCGTTTGTTTCTGCTTCAACTTCTTCTGTCTCGGCGGCAGTTTCGTTTGAAGTCATATTTTCTTCCTCTACATTAACGGAAGTTTCCTCAGAAGTTTCTGAATCAGTTGTTTCAGCCTCTTCTTTTGGTGCTTCTGCTTCCGATTCTGTTGCAACAGAAGATTCGTCAGGATGTACTACTGCGGCGACGTTCATAACAGCTTTTGCAGAGGCAATCATCGCTTCTGCGGCATCAAGACTGATGTCCAAGAATTCAACAAGGTCATCAACAGAAGTCGCAGCTAGTGTTTCAATATCTATGATGCCGTGTGCTTCCAAGTCTTCTGCCTGTCCTTGTGAAACGTCCTCGATTGCAGATAAGGGAACTGCTTCGCCCGAAGCAATCAGGTTACCCATCTGTTCGGCAATTTCACGTTTGAGTTCTTCTTCGCTACGAATGTCTATATTCCAGCCGACAAGTTTTGTTGCAAGCCGAACATTCTGTCCGCGTTTGCCGATAGCCAGTGAAAGTTGGTCTTCATTGACAATCACTTCCATCTGTTTGCGTTCGATGTTTGTGATGTTGACCTTGTTCACTTTTGCGGGTGAAAGAGCGTTTGCCGCAAAAATCGAAGGTTCTTCCGACCATTCGATAATGTCAATTTTTTCGCCGCGCAATTCTCTGATAATTGATTGAACACGCGAGCCTTTCATACCGACACACGCTCCAACGGGGTCAACGTCGCGTTCGGTTGATGTGACTGCGATTTTCGCACGTTCGCCGGGTTCACGAACTGCCGATTTGACAACAACCGTTCCGTCGTAAATTTCAGGAACTTCCATTTCAAAGAGCCGCTTTAACAAATCGGGCGACGAACGCGAAACCTCAATCTGCGGTCCTTTTGCGTCTTTGTAAACATTGCTGATGACAACGCGAATGCGTTCGCCCTGATTCCAATTTTCGCCACGTGATTGTTGCTGACGCGGCAATACGGCTTCGATATTTCCTCCAATGTCAACAATCGCATCCCCGCGTTCAAATCGTTTGATATAGCCGTTCATCAAATCGCCAATCTTATCAACGTACTGGTCGTAAACATTTGCGCGGACGGCATCACGGACTTTTTGAAAGAGAATCTGTTTCGCAGTCTGTGCGGCAATTCGTCCGAGTCCTTCCATAGGAAGCGGAATGAGCAGAGCGTCACCGATTTCAACTTCGTCACCCGCAAGTTCGCGTGCTTCTTCAATCGAAAGTTCGGAAGCAGGGTTTGTAACATCTTCAACGACAATCTTATTCGCAGAGATTTCAATCTCGCCCGTTTCCGTAATCCATTCGACCTGAATGTCTTCTTTGAATTGTTTGCGTGCGGCGGCGCGAACGGCGTCCTTCATCGCTTCGACGACAAGTTCGCGTTCGACGTTATATTCTTTGCATAGTAAATCTACGCTTTGCTCAATAGATGAACTCATATCTTTTTTCTTCGGTTCCGAAGTTTCCTAAGTCTCCTAAGTTCCTAAGTTTGGTTTCAACTCAGAACTCAGAACTCAGAACTCAGAACCTATTCTTATTCAGTTGTAATTATTCAATTGTCATGCCGCTTTTCTTTGCGGCTTCTTCGCGCTCTTTTGCGAGCCGAAATTCTTCTTCAACGTCAATTTCGAGATTCGCTTTTTTGATAATGGCAAAAGGAACTGAAATGCGCCCGTTTGTCTTATCATCGAAAATGACTGATTCGCCTTCGATTCCAATAATTCGCCCGCGAAAATTTCGCTGTCCGTTTACAGCCTCGCGCGTTTTCATCTTTGCCAAACTTCCCGCAAACTTTTCATATTCAGAGAATTTGTAAAGTTCACGCTCCAATCCCGGCGATGAAACCTCAAGCGTGTAAGCCGAAGAGATAAAATCTTCGACATCCAAAATAGTTCCGATTGTATGGCTCACGTTTGCACAATCTTCATGCGTGATGCCTTCGGGTTTATCAATCGTTATGCGAACTGTCGGCGCACCGCTTGAACCTGCGATTTCGACATGGACTAATTCAATGCCACTATCGGCGCAGATGCGCTCTGCAATCCCTTCAACTTTTTTTTCAACGGCTGTTCCGCTCATTTGTCTGTCAATACATTGCAGATATTCGCTCTTTACCCGACACTCTTTCGCGCAGAACTTCTGCAATATAAGTTTCGCGCAAAAGAAAAAGTGGGCGTGAACCCACTCTGTGAACACTATTGGTGTTCTGAGCAAGCTGTGGATTATACGGAAGCATCCATAAACAGGCAAGCGTGCGTAACTTTATTGTGTAATCGGTGAGTCATTGGGGTACGACGGGCTGCCAGCCTGTCGCTGCTCTTTTTTCTTTAGCATTTTTTCGACAGGCTGGCAGCCCGTCGTACTTTTACACCCAATAACTGTCCGATTACTTTATTGTTGATACAGCGTTGAAGTTTCCCGTTCACCATTTGCGGCTTTTGGCTTCTACGTGAGATATTTCAATCTACTATCAACAGTAACAGTGTAAGTTGTTCGACAAATCAAAATAATGCTCTGAACGGAACAGTTTTGAGTACCGACTTTAGTCGGCTGGTGTCTAAACAAAAGCCCGCTGATAAAGTCAGTACTCAAAACTTATTTTCCAAACAGTGATTCGTATTCAACAAACTTCGGTTCGTTGAATGCCCTGAAACGCGCAACAATTTATTCAATGGACCAGGACGACGAACCCGCAGTTTGTCGTACATTTTTCAAGGAGTTTTAAGAAACGATGCGTAAGACAGTTGTTTTGTTACTCGTATATGTGCTTTGTGTGACAACGATGATTTTGCCTGTCAAAGCACAAGGGAATCCAAATCAAGCCAAAAAGATAACGCAAGATAAAAGTACAGAAGCCCAAGGCGATGAAGAAGATGCTGATTTGCCGCCTACCGCAAGAGGGCGGGTCAACCGTGCAGACTACATACAAGCACGCGAAAACCACTATGCAATACGTCGCGGTTTTGAATCTGCCAAACCTGATTCGCGTGTTAAAGCTATCCTCGAAACAGAGGCGCAGGAGAGGGCAATGCGAAGCCGAATGGGCGAATCGCTTGCAGCTATTCAACCGAAATGGCGTGCCCTTGGTCCGACTCCTATTATCGTAGGATCTACGCCAAACAGCGGGCGTGTTTCGGCAATCGCAGTTCACCCTACAAACCCGAATATAGTTTATGTGGGAACAGCACAAGGTGGCGTTTATCGCTCGTTAAACGGCGGAACAACCTGGACGCCGATAATGGATAACGCGCTTTCGCTTGCAATCGGAGCAATTGCTATTGTTCCCACGGACACAACAACAATTTTCGTCGGAACGGGCGAATCAACATTGTCCGGCAGTAGCTTTTTCGGGATAGGGCTTTACCGCATCACAAATGCAGAGAGCGCAAATCCCACATTAACAGGACCGCTCAACAGAGACGGTTCAAACGCGGATGTCTTTTCAGGTCGCGCAATCAGCGAGATTCTGATTCACCCGACAGACCCGAACATAATTTTCACGGCATCAACAACAGGCACAAGTGGTATGAGAGGCGGCGGTCTTACATCGGCAGGTGCATTGGGCGTTTATCGTTCGACAAACGCAATGGGGGCAAGCCCTACTTTTACAAAATTAAACTTTGCCGTCGGGTTTACTAATCGCTCAATCACAGATCTTGTTATGGAACCCGGCAATCCGAATCGTATTATTGCAGGTGCAATAGGTTCGACAGCAGGAGACGGCGGAGTTTATGCGACATCAAATGCACTTGATGCAAATCCGACGTGGACACAAACTTTATCAATAACTTTAACTGGCAGTAATTCAAGAGTTGAACTCGCCGCAAACAAGGTCAGCGGCGTAACTACGGTTATAGCCGCAACAGGTGAAGGCACGGGAACAACTTACAAATCCGTTGATGCAGGCGCAAGTTTTGCGCTGGTTCTGGATAATAACTTTTGCAACCCGCAATGCTTTTATGACATAGCGGTTGCCATTGACCCGACAAATGCCAATAACATCTATCTTGGCGGTTCGCCTACGCTCGTATTCGGACGTTCGTCAAATGGCGGCACGTCTTATACTTCGAGTTCGTCAGGATTACACGTTGACACACAGGCTATTGAAGTCGCTCCGTCAGACCCGAACATAATCTATTTCGGAAGTGACGGCGGTATATGGAAATCAACCAATGCGGGTGTTAACTGGATTAACTTAAATAATGCGACGTTCAGCGCAACGCAATTTGAATCAATCGCACTTCATCCACTAGACCGTTATTCAACGCTTGGCGGAACACAAGATAACGGAACGGAATACTACAGACAAAATCGTGCTTGGGTTCGTTCGGTTGGGGGCGACGGCGGTTTTGCTGCAATTGATTCAAATGCTACCGGATTAACAACAGGCGTGACCGCATATCACACATTTTTTAACAGCAGCGGTTCACAAATCCTTTTCCAACGCTCAACAACAGTGATTACAAGCGGCGAAGATATTGGCGACCCGAATTGGGCTATATCTTTAGGCTGCGGCGGAACTGCTAACGGAATTAGCTGTTCGGATGCGGTCTATTTTTACGCGCCGTTGGTTTTAGGTCCGGGCAATCCCAACACAGTCTATTTCGGAAGTGACCGTTTGTATCGTTCAACCGATACGGGAACGAGTATGACAGTTGTTAGCCAAGCCCCTATTGTTTCGGGGGCTCCGATAGGCTCGATTGCGATTTCCAGACAAAACGACAATGTGAGAATGGTTGGTTTGTCCAACGGGCAAGTGTGGGGGACAGCGACAGGTTCATCAACAATGACTAACATGACGCCGCCCGCGTCGGTTGCAAGACCCGTTGGTCGCATAATGATTGACCCTAACAATCAAAACACTGCATATGTTGCCTATAACGGCTACGGGTTTTCGGCAGGTCAGCACGTTTGGAAGACCACAAACTTAAATGCTGCAACTCCGACTTGGTCGGTTGCCGGAAACGGAATTCACGATGTTCCCGTTAATTCTTTTGTCGCTGACCCCGCAAATTCAAATACTCTTTATGCAGGAACGGACATTGGTGTTTATCGTTCGCTTGATGGCGGCGCGTCTTGGGCATCATTCAATAACGGTCTGCCGCGCGTTGCGGTTTTCGATATGGCGATTCATCCGATACACCGTTTCCTTCGCATAGCGACGCACGGACGCGGAATGTATGAAATGAATCTGCGCCCGCGTCATGTTCCGTCAGATTTTGACGGTGACGGCAAAACGGATATTTCGGTTTATCGTCCGACTCAAGGGACTTGGTATGTTTTCAACAGCCAGTTCAGCAATGTTCGCATTGAACAGTTTGGTGCTAACGGCGACGTTATAACACCAGGCGATTATGATGGTGACGGACGAGCGGATTTGGCTGTCTATCGAAACGATACCTGGTATTTGCAACAGACCGAAAAGGGATTTTCGGGAGTACCGTTTGGCGTGGCGGGTGATAAACCTGTTGCCGGAGATTACGACGGCGACGGCAAAACCGACATTGCACTTTTTCGTCCGTCGCAAGGTATCTGGTATTTGTTAAAGAGTTCTGATGGAAGTTTTACAGGTGTTAATTGGGGCGTAAGTACGGACATTCCAACACCCGGAGATTTTGATGGCGACGGGAAAAATGACTTTGCAATCTTCCGCCCAGGCGATGGGAATTGGTGGGTTCTCAGGTCATCGGATGGTGGCACAAGTGTTACTCCTTTTGGCGTGAATGGAGATAAACCTGTTGCCGGAGATTATGACGGTGACGGAAAAACAGACCATGCTATCTATCGTCCGAACGGCGGCGTTTGGTATATTTTGAACAGCAACGGTGGTTTCAATGTCTATCAGTTCGGATTAACTGATGATATTCCGTCGCAAGGCGATTTTGACGGTGACGGCAAATGGGATTTGGGAATCTTCCGACCGACCGACGGACTTTGGTACGCACTTCAATCAACGGACGGTTTGAAGATTATTCAGTTCGGCGCAAACGGGGATGTTCCGACACCATCAGGTTACAATTCGCGCTGATAACTAAGCGTTAATTACAACAAAAAAGCCGTTCACGAAGTTTGTTGAATGGCTTTTTTGTTTTGCCTTTAATTTTTTTCTTTTCGATAAAACAGATTCGGGCTAAATTCCGTATAAGTTTTCGCTTCGATTTTCTTTTCAGGTTTAAGTTTCAATTTCAAGTTTCTTTCAATGGAGGTTTTATGAAAAAACTGTCTCTGATTTCCCTGTTTCTATTTTTCTTTCTTCCGTTTGTTGTAAACGCACAAAATTTGAACGAGGAGATTTTAAGCGCGACGCGCAAGAGCGATATTGAGAAGGTAAAAGCGTTGCTCGCCAAGGGTGCGGATGTGAACGCAAAATCTCCCTACGGAGCAACGCCGCTTTTCTTTGCCTGCGATAGAGCCAATGCGGAGATGGTCAAACTTCTGCTCGAAAAGGGCGCGGAAGTAAACATCAAAGATACGTTTTACGGAGCAACACCGCTTGGTTGGGCTTTGGGAAAAAACAACCCTGACATTATCAGAATGCTGATTGAAAAAGGCGCAAAGGAAAAGGAACAAGCTTTAGGTTTTGCAATCAACGGCGGTTACGTTCCAATTGTCAAAGCCGTGTTGGCACAAGGCACGTTGGAACAGAATTTTTTGAATAAATCGCTACGCACGGCGCAAAGCAAAGGCAACGCGGAAATTGTAGAATTGTTAAAAACCGCAGGCGCAAAGGAGATGCCTGAGTTCAAAGTTGATGCCGAAACTTTGAAGATGTATGAAGGAACTTTTAAGAACGAAAATTTTTCAATTGTCTTCAAAGTCAAAAACGGAAAACTCGTAGGAACTGCAAACGGATTCGACAATGTTCTTGAGCCAATCAGCCAGCACAATTTTGAGATAGAACAATCAAACGGAGTCATGGTGACCTTCACGCTTGAAGGTGAGAAGATAACGGGGCTTAATCTGAAAACTCCGAACGGCACGACAGTCTTAAAAAAGGGAGAATCTAAATGAAGTTCAAAATCTATACGACTGTAATCCTGATTTTCTGTTTTACGTTTCCTGTTTATGCACAAAACTGGACATCGTTTCGCGGCAATAACGCCTCGGGCGTAGCGGATGGCAAAGCCGCGCCTACAAGTTTTGACGCCGGGAAAAATGTAAATCTTGCTTGGAAGACCGCAATTCCCGGACTTGCACACTCAAGTCCTGTCGTTTGGGGTGACAAAGTTTTTATCACGACAGCCGTCAGCAGCAATGCAAAACCCGATTATCGTGTGGGATTGTACGGTGATGTTGAGTCTGCAAAAGACCTTTCAAAACATACTTGGGAAGTTTATTGCCTTGATAAAAAATCAGGAAAGATTTTGTGGAAACGTGTTGCAAACGAAGGCGTACCGAAAACAAAACGCCACACAAAAGCTACGTTTGCAAACGAATCGCCCGCGACAAACGGAAAATATGTTATTGCCTTCTTCGGTTCGGAAGGTCTTTATGCATTTGACATGAACGGCAAGCTTTTGTGGAAACAAGATTTGGGAACACTTGATTCGGGTTGGTTCTTTGACCCCGATTATCAATGGGGAACGTCAAGTTCGCCAATTATCTACAAAGACCTTGTGATTGTGCAGTGTGACGTAAGCAAAGGTTCTTTTATTGCCGCATACAATCTGAAAACAGGCAAACAGGTATGGCGCACTGAGCGCGACGAAATCCCATCTTGGGGAACTCCCACGATTGTCGAAAGCAAAACGCGCGTCGAACTTGTTACAAACGGAACAAAGGCGGTCCGCGGATATGACCCGATGACAGGCAAAGAATTATGGCGTTTGAGCGGTAATCCTGAAATAACAGCGACAACACCTGTAGCCGCACACGACATGATTTATATTTGCAATGGCTATCGCCCGAATCAACCGATTTACGCAATCAAACAAGGAGTTGCAAACGGCGATATATCTTTGAAAGACGGCAAAGAGACAAACGAGTTTGTGGCATGGAGCAAACAACGCGGCGGTTCTTATATGCCAACGCCTGTTATTTACGGCGACTATCTTCATGTCCTTGCGAATCAAGGTGTGTTGACGGTCTATAACGCAAAGACAGGCGAACGCGTTTATCAACAACGCATTGCGGATAAAGGCGGTTCTTACAGTGCGTCGCCGATTGTGGCAAACGGCAATCTTTATCTGGCAAGCGAAGACGGAGAAGTTCACGTCGTTAAAACAGGAGCAAAATACGAACTCGTTTCAACAAACGAAATCGGCGAAATAATGATGGCAACCCCCGCAGTTTCGGACGGCATGATTTTTATTCGCGGACAGCATCACGTTTTCGCAGTAGCCGCAAAACCCGATGTAAAAACCGACGGGAAAAAACAATCCGCTAAAGATTAGCTGTTAACGATTAGCGATAGGCAATTAGCTATTATGCCGAATTGCCTATCGCTAACCATGAGTGACATAAAGCCTTCTTTGCGAACGATGCTTTACGATTGAATTGAAAACTTTTTAGGTATTCAACGTGAACGGATTAAAGTTTGTGTTGCGGTCATAGTAATCTTCGTGTTCGGCACGTTTCAGAAAAGCTACGATGCGATATGTGAGAGGCGTTGCAACAATTTCCCAAATCACTTTCAAAAAGTAGTTGCTAACCATCACAGTTATTACAAGGCTTGTTTCCCACGTTCCAAGAAAAGCTATGGGATAGAAAACAAGTGAATCAACAGCCTCGCCAAAGATAGTTGAGCCGATAGTTCGCATCCAAAGATTTTTCCCTTCCGTTTTTAATTTCATCTTTGCAAGCACGAAAGAGTTTACAAATTCGCCCATCCAAAACGCCGTTAATGAGGCAAGAACGATTCGCGGTGTTTGCCCGAAAATCATATTTATTGCCTGTTGTCGTTCCTCTGTCATATCTGCGCTTGGCGGTAAACTAGTCACAACCCAACTCATAAACGAGGCGAAAATCAAAGCGGAAAATCCCGCCCAAATGACTTTGCGCGAACGTGCATATCCATAAACCTCTGTCAGGATGTCGCCAAAGAGATAACTTATAGGAAAGAACAGAACGCCCGCGCCAAACGTGAACGCCCCGTAAAGCGGAAGGTTAATGGTGGTGACTTTGTGAACGCCTATTAAATTTGAACAAAGCAGAACTGTTACAAATGCCGCCATCACTAAATCGTAATAACGGTAATTTCTTTTTGATGTCTCTTCCATTTTAATTTTAAGATTCTGTTGTTTGGAAATGAACGAGCAATTGTATTTATATCTAAACTGACAGCCATAACTTGTCCAATCAAAAACCGATGTAAACAGACTAAAAAAATAATTTGTAAAAAAATGCAATAAGAAAAAAAAGTTGTTACTGAATCGTTTTGCCTATCGTCTCTTACAACGGAACGAAGGAAGTAAGTCATTCGGAATTTTACATAACATAATAAAGTAAGAGTTAAGCTACGAAACGAACCCCTTCCTGAACGAGTTCAAAACAAGACCTTCTATTGTTGAAGAGTCAATCAATAATCAATAATTCATAATTTATACTTCCACAAAAAGTGGATAAAGGAGATGTCTGTCATGAAAAATACAGTTAGCCGTTTACTTATCGTTTTTGTATTGTGTGTGTGTGCAAGTGTTGTTGCTTCAGCTAAAGAAACAAGCCGTGTTATTACCTTCGGTCAAGACTTTGTTGTCGGTGAAACAAGTATTAAAGCCGGAACTTACAAAATAACCTACGACGACAAAACCAACGAATTGACCTTTGCAGACAAGAAGACAAAAGAAGTTGTTGCGAAAGTTAAAGCAACAAGCGAAGCCCGCGACGGCAAATCAGCTTTGACAGATTTGAAAATAGTCAGCAAAGGGAACAATAGCATTCTGGTCGCAATTACTTTCGCAGGGGAAAATCAGAACATTCTGATTAGAGAAAGTGGTTCACAATCAACGACAGCAAATTAATTTTCAACATTAGCCTGTAATTCTAAGCCAAAAAGAAAACGCCCCTAAGTTAAATTTAACTTAGGGGCGTTTCGCATTTTGTTTATGACGAATTTAATTGTTTGCGGCATTTGCCGTTGCACAGTGTTCGTTAAATGCGTTCACCAATTCGGCGGCAATTTGTTCTGCCGAACGGATTTCGATGTCGCGGCGTTGCATCAGATAGACAAGTTCGCCGTCGCGCAAAATTCCAACCGAAGGCGATGACGGCGGAAAGCCCTTGAAATAGCCTCTTGCTGTTTCTGTCGCTTCGATGTCCGCACCCGCGAAAACCGTAGTCACGCGGTCAGGCTTAACTTCATTTTGCAAAGCCATTGCAATTCCGGGACGTGCTTTTCCTGCGGCGCAACCGCATACGGAATTGACAATGACCATCACTGTTCCCTTTGTGTTTTCAATGGCGTCAACAACTTCTTCGGATGTGCGCGTTTCTTCGACGCCCCAACGGGTCAAATCTTCGCGCATCGGCTTAATCATAATTTCTGGATATGGCATTTCTAAAATCTCCTCTTGATAAACGTAATTTGAAATTCGCAATTTTGAATCTTGAATTTGTTTTGATGAAGTATTCATTCAGTTGGGTTTAATCGTCAAGTAAGGAAAAATCACGGCTTGATGATAACGGCAGTTTGGTTTGGTATGGCGTCGAAAATTTCTTTCATGTCTTCGTTGTCCAAAGCTACACAACCTTGAGTCCAATTTGACGTTGCCCCGTTTGTTCCGCCGTGTATGTAAATCTGCCCGCCGAGTGCGGTGTTTTGCGGCGGCATTGTTTTTTCATTGATGGCTTTAACGATTGCATCGTGTTCTTCTAGGGTTATTAAGCCTTCACGAAGCCCCCGTTTTGCGTCTTCGATATTGGGATAACTCACCCCCAGAGAAAGAAAAAATAAACTCTGGTCGTTTTTAGTAAAAACATAAAACTCGCCAAGCGGTGTGCAGCCGTCACCTTCAACCTGTTTGTCTCCGATTGGATTTGAACCAAACGCGATTTTGTAAGTACGAATGAGTTTCTTGTCGGAATAAAGTTCCAAAATGCGTTTGCGTTTTCTTATGACTATTTTTGCATTGTTAATTGGCGGCAAAGGCTCACGTACTGTTTTTGTCATACCTTTGTTAATGGCAACATTTGGGTCGGTAGGTGATTCTGAAAGTTTGCTTTCGATTTGAACATAGAAAAAAACTGTTGCGGCAATTGTCAGAACAAGTGCAAACACGACAGTCAAGTAAAACGATTTCTTCATAGTTCATTCTTGCTTTTCAATTTTGATTGTTCGCGCATCGTCGCCGTCGCCGCTAATACTAACATGAAAGACGGACGGCGGAAGGGGAAAGTTAGCGAGACGCTCTGCCCATTCTATAATTATTACAGCTCGTTCATCTGTCAGCAGTTCGTCAAGGTCAACTGCATAGCCCGCCGCGCCTTCATTCAATCTGTAAAGGTCTATGTGATAAATTTTCAAACGCCCTTCGTAGATGTTGACCAACGTAAACGAAGGACTTGTCACTTCTTCGGAATCAAAATCTAGTGCTTCGACGACACCCTTTGTGAAAAGCGTTTTGCCCGCACCGAGTTCGCCATGCAGCAAAATAATCTCGCCGCCTTTCAAAGATTCGCCAAATCGAAAGCCAATCTCAAAAGTTTCCGTGGGACTGTTGCTTATACATTTTCTGTTTCCCATCTCAATTCAACGGCAAATGATAAATGACAAATCGAAAATGACAAACATCAGGGCTTTTCTCCGTGTGGGTCTAACGATTTGATGGCTTCCGAGATGTGCTCTCTGATGTCCGAGGCAACTAAAGAGCGCATTCCTTTTTCTTTCGCGGCGATGTCTGCGGATAAACCTGCTATGTAGAGAGACGCTATTACAGCGGAAAGAATATCTGCTTTTTCGCCCGATGCACCTATTGCCTGGGCTATGAAACTTGTGATGATTCCCGTCAGAGTGTCGCCCGCGCCTGCTGTTCCTACGCCCGGATTGCCCGTCGTATTAATGAAAACACGACCATCGGGAGCGGCTACAAGAGTGCGTTCGCCTTTGAGGACAACGATTGCGTTTTTGCTCACGGCAAAATCACGAACAAGGGTGACACGGTCTTCTAAAAAGTCTTTCTCTTTTCTTCCGATTAGGCGCGACATTTCGCCCGGATGCGGCGTTAAAACAAGCGGCGTTTCGTTTGTGCCTTTTAAGTGACGCGGGAAATCTGCCAGAACATTCAAACCGTCTGCGTCAACCACGATTGGTTTTTTGCTTTTTTCTATGACTTCCAGAACGAATCCGCGTGCTTTTGAATCTTGCGACGAAAGACCGGGACCTATTGCAATAACGTCAGCGCGGTCTTTCAAAAACTGAACCTGCTTTGCAGCTTCGTAGCTGATTGCCCCGAACTGATTATCCTCAAGTCCTATGGTCATCACTTCGGGCTGTAATTGTGAAGCAATAACGGATTGAACCGAATAAGCAGTTGCAACCGTTACAAGTCCGCATCCTGCGCTCATTGCCGCGTTTCCGCACAACACAGCCGCACCCGTCATTCCGCGTGAACCTGCAATTATCAGAGCGTGACCGTGCGAGTTTTTATAAGAACCAACCGCATAGCGTGTTTGCATCAAAAAAATTATTGCGTCCTGTTTTTCGATGACATAAAGATTCGATGGCGATTCTTCTATGAGTTTTGCGGGCGAACCAATGTCAGCGATAACAAGTTCGCCGTTAAAACGTGACGCGGGCGGCAGAACATTCGCAGGTTTTGGAGCGGTAAATGTAACGGTCAAATCTGCACGGACAGTTTCGCCGATTGTTGTGGCTGAATCTGCATTTAATCCCGACGGAATATCCAACGAGACAATCAGTTTATCTTCGACAGATGTGCGGACTTTGCGGTAACGGTTAAAGAAATCTACGACTTCTTTGTACAAACCTTCGACGGGACGCGACAAACCCGTTCCCAAAAGGGCATCAACCAGAACATCGTAGCCTTTAGTCAAATCTCCATAAATCAAATCTTCAAACTCTTCGTCGGTTTCGCATTCGTAAAAACTGATTGTCCCGTTTGAACTGTTGAAAAGATAACGTGACGATGTGTCAGATGTGGCAGAATCCCGAAAACTGTGTCCGCTTTCAGCCATTACCTGAACAATATCAAAGTTTATTCCTGCATCGCCTTTTGTTTGTTGGACTTGCCCGAACAGAACAACATCAACAAAAGCCCCCATAACGCAGAGCTTTCTTGCCAGAGCCGCACCGTCTCCGCCGTTGTTGCCTTTGCCGCAGAGAATCAAGACCTCTTTTCCTTCGATTTGTCCGTTCAGGCGTTTTTCGATTGTATTTGCGGTTATTTGCGCGGCGTTTTCCATCAACAAAAGCGAAGGAACTCCAAAGCGTTCGCCCGTGAGAGAGTCAATCTCGCGCATTTCGGCGGCTGTAACAACTTTTAGCATATTCGGAATAATAAAAATTTAGCCGCGCTTAGGTCAATCAACCCAAACGCGGCTTGGTTACGAAGAATCTTTTGAAAACGGTTTTGCGGCTAAACCGACGAGAAGCACCACCAACCGCCTGCCTGCCGCTGAACCAACCAACCTACCTAGTTACCTTACGATGTCACAAGTAAATTAACAATAGGAAAAGTCTTCCAGAAAAAAGTTAAAAAAGTTTTTACTCAGTCATTTTGAACTACTGTGTACTAATAAAGTTCACATTACTTGTGTCGCCGTTAGTGTCCAAAAAGATTGTTTCTTGAGCAAATACGCGGTTCTTGGCACGCACGGTTAAAAAGTAGTTAGTTCCGGCAGGGACATTAAGAAAACGGTAATAACCAAACGGATTTGTAAGAGCGTGACGCGGTTCACCGCCGTTTTCACCGAGCAGTGTGACCGTTGCACTTACAATCGGTCTGCCCCGTCCCGTCAATATGCGCCCGCTGATTGTGGTTTCTGCGGCTGACGGCGGGGCGCATTGAATGCTTATGTTATCAATCCCGACCCATTCGTCATTGCTTGGTGCGTTTGATGTTATAACACGTACCTCAAGTTGAGCCTGTCCCGAAGCCGCAAGTGGTAAAAGCGCACTCACGGGTGTTACAAGCGTAGCCAGACTCGGACCTGTTGT
>Ga0187894_10001870_pt1 | contig 26219 bp, 25 predicted proteins | sample GBC1701081metaG_FD_136650 | JGI IMG/M metagenome (GOLD analysis project Ga0187894, IMG submission 136650) | White microbial mat communities from a lava cave in the Kipuka Kanohina Cave System on the Island of Hawaii, USA - GBC170108-1 metaG ... | reverse complement strand
GCGGACGCGCAGCACATTGCCGCGGAATTCGTTGGACGATATGAGACTGAGCGAACGGCTCTGCCGGCAATTGCGTTGACGACCGACACATCCGCGTTGACGGCGCTTGCGAACGATTTCGATTTCAAACAAGTTTTTTCGCGGCAGATAGAGGCGCTCGCTCGCGAAGGCGACTGCCTTATCGCGATAAGCACGAGCGGCGAATCGGAGAATGTTCTCGGCGCGGTCATGACCGCGCGGAAAGCAGGTTGCCGCATCGTAGGAATGACGGGAGCCAAGGGTAAGAAACTCGCGTCGCTGTGTGATGCGTGCTTGACGGTTCCGTCTGATCGAACGGCGCGAATTCAGGAGGCGCACATAACCGTCGCGCACATTTGGTGTGAGCTTGTCGATGCCGCGTTCACGGCGAAATGACCTTTGAATGAATTTTCCGACCGGATTTAAGAATGCCCGAGTGCTCGTGATTGGCGACGTTATGCTCGACCGTTATTGGTGGGGCGACGTCAGCCGCATCTCGCCCGAAGCTCCGGTTCCGATTGTTCGCCTTACAAAATCGACGCTCGCAGCGGGAGGCGCGGCGAACGTTGCTGCAAATATCGCGGGGCTGGGAGCAACGCCGATGCTCGTCGGATGCGTCGGCGCCGATGCAGAATCTGAAATGCTTCGCGGCGTATTGAAAAGTTTCGATATTTCGACGGACAATCTGATCGCTGTCGAAAACCGGCAAACGATTGTTAAAACACGTGTTGTCGCACACAGCCAACAAGTCGCCCGCGTCGATCAGGAATCGTCTGCATCGCTCAACGATTTGCAATGTGCCGGCGTGCTCGAAGTTATAATGCGCGAAATCGAAAACGCCGATGCCGTCGTCCTTTCCGATTATGCGAAAGGCGTATTGACGGAAAGCGTCGTTCAGAAAACGGTCGCGGCCGCAAACTCGAAACGCATTCCGGTAATCGTCGATCCGAAAGGACGCGACTATATTAAATATCGCGGCGCATTTTTGCTGACGCCAAACCGAAAGGAAGCCGCCGACGCCTGCGGCCTTGATGAGACGAACGGCGACGTCGTCGAACGGGCCGGAAGGCATTTACTCTCGCAGATTGGTGTCGATTCGGTACTGATCACGCAGGGCGAAGACGGCATGACGCTGTTCACTAACAATGGCGAACCGCATCATTTGGCCGCGATGGCCCATGAAGTTTATGACGTGACCGGCGCGGGCGACACGGTGATCGCAACCCTCGCAACCGCTCTTGCTGCAAAGACAGAACTTGAAACAGCCGCGTTTCTCGCTAATGCCGCCGCCGGTGTTGTAGTGCAACAGGTCGGCACGACGCCGATACATATCGATGAGCTGCGCCGTGCTCTTAAAGAAGCTTGAAAACCTCGCCTGAACCTAAAAAGATCCTGGTTTTTCGTCCCGGTCATCTCGGCGATACGCTTGTGGCTCTTCCGGCGCTGTGGAGCCTGCGTTTTGCCTTTCCGTCCGCCGAGCTTACTTTGCTATACAACGTCAACAATCGAAATCCGCAATACCTGACACCAAAGGATGTGCTTCCGGCTTCCGGTCTGATCGACCGCTGGCTGCCGTACGATTATTACGACGAACAAGGCTCTTTTGAAAAACTATCGTCCAGGCTCAAGCTGTTTTTTCAGCTACGGCGCGGACGCTTTGATACGGTCGCGTATCTATTGCAGCGTGATCGTTCAGTTCGTCAGTTCGACCGCGACAGGCGCTTTTTCGAGCTTGTTGGCGTACGTTATTTTATTGGTCTGTCAGGTTTGCGTTCCGGCAGCTTTGAGCTCAACCCTGCGCCTGCGCGCAAACGTGTTTCGTCGGAAGGCGAATTTCTTCTCGAGTGTCTTGCGTCAGACGGCGTACCGAAAAAGGTTCCGAACAAAGATTTGCTTCTGCTGACGGATGAGGAAAGAAATATCGCGGCTGGGTTTCGCGATAAATTTTTTATCGATGTTAAAAAGCGACGGCTCGCAGCTGTTGCTCCGGGCGGTAAACGGCCATCGAGAATTTGGAACAAAGCTCGTTATGTCGAGGTTATCGAAAAGCTGGTTTTGGAGAACAATGTTTTTCCAATATTCTTTGGCAGCAGCGGCGAACGTCAGCTTGGTCAAGAGATTCTAGATGCGGTCGGAAATGGCTTAAACCTTGCGGGCGACCTCGGCGTCAGGGAATCGGCCGCAGTCTTGGAACTGTGTGGATTTTATCTTGGCAACGACACGGGAACAATGCATCTAGCGGGTGCCGTCGGTCTGCGGTGCGTTGCGCTTTTTTCCGCCGCCGACCGCAATGGGCAATGGGAGCCGTTCGGCAGCAGCCACATATTTTTTCGCCGCCACGTCGAATGCGAAGGCTGCCGGATCGACATCTGCGATCGCGGCAATCTTTGCCTTGAGCTGATCGAGGCGGACGAGGTTTACGACGCCTGTGTTCGTATGATCAATTCTGAAGTTGAAATCCAGCGCGGCAAAACGCGCGAATTCGTACGATGAAAGTTTTAGTTTTCGGCGCTACCGGAATGCTCGGCCACAAGCTCGTTCAGGTATTGAAGAAAAAGTTTGATACATGGTCGGCCGTTCGAACGGATTTCGCATCGATCGAGCGGTTCGGGATTAGCGAAAAGGAAAAAACCGTGACCGGCGTCTTTGCCGAAGATCTGAATTCGGTCGAAAAAGCTCTGGAAAGAATACAGCCTTCGGTCGTGATCAATGCCGCGGGCATCGTAAAGCAAAAGCAGACTTCGAAAAATGTCGTCGGAATGCTGGAGGTGAATTCCATTTTCCCGCATCGGCTGGCTGAGCTTGGGGCGACGAATGGTTTTCGCTTGATCACGGTCAGCACCGATTGCGTCTTTGCGGGCACGCGAGGAAATTATAGTGAAGACGATCAACCGGATGCGCTCGATCTTTACGGCCAGAGCAAGCATTTTGGCGAGATTTTGTCCGAAAATTGTCTGACAATCCGCACTTCGATAATAGGAAGAGAGCTTGCGACGCGGCAGGGGCTGCTCGAATGGCTCATCGGCCAGCACAGAAAGAAAGTGAACGGCTATGCGAAAGCTATATTTTCGGGCTTTCCAACCGTCGTTTTTGCCGATATAATTCTTGACATCATTGTAAATTACCCGAATCTGTGCGGCGTTTTTCATATTTCCAGCGAGCCTATCAGCAAATTCGATCTATTGGAAAAAATTAGAAACAGACTCGATCTTGAAGTCGAGATCGAAAAGTTCGACGATTTTGTTATTGATAGAAGTTTGGATTCGACACGCTTTCGGACCGAGACCGGATTTAGCCCGATGACCTGGGATGAAATGATCGACAGGATTGCGGCGGACACCACGCCGTATTATAAATGGAACAGATAAATTATTTGGAAGGGAAGAGAATTCTCGTAACAGGCGGAACCGGTTCGCTTGGGCAAACGCTCGTCAAGCGTCTCTCGACGGGCGAAATGGGCCGTCCGGCGCACATTACCGTTTTTTCCCGCGATGAAGCAAAGCAGCATTACATGCGGCTCGACCATATGCGTCGGAACGCCGCCACCGATGACGTTATTTATCAAAACGCGCACGAGATGCTTCGATTTCGCATCGGCGACGTCCGAGATTATTCAGCTGTCGGCGCGGCGTTGCGTGAGGCCGACGTTGTATTTCACGCCGCAGCTTTGAAACAGGTTCCATCGTGTGAATATTTTCCTTACGAAGCCGTCCTGACAAACATCGTGGGCGCGCAGAATATTGTTCGTGCTATCCGCGAAAACGATCTGTCGGTTGAAACGGTCGTCGGCATATCCACGGACAAGGCCTGCAAGCCGATCAACGTGATGGGCATGACGAAAGCTCTTCAGGAACGGATCTTGATAGAAGCAAACCGCTCATGCCCGCAGACGCGTTTCGTTTGCGTTAGATACGGAAACGTGGTGGCGTCGCGCGGCTCTATCATCCCGCTTTTTCTGGAGCAGATCGAAACCGGGAAAACCGTCACCGTCACGCTGCCTGAAATGACGCGGTTCCTGCTGACGCTTGACCGTGCCGTTGACACGGTTTTTGGCGCGCTGACTTCCGGCGACCGCGGCGATACGTATGTGCCGAAGGTGAAGGCCGCGAATATTACGGACGTCGCCAAAGCGTTGATGGGCGATAAGGAAATCCCGATCGTCTATACCGGAATCCGTCCCGGCGAAAAGGTTCACGAGATAATGGTTTCCGAAGAAGAGTGTTTCCGCACCATCGAGCGTAACGGCTTTTACGTGATTTTGCCGGTGCTGCCTGAATTGCGTGGAGGCGTCGAATTCGTTCCTGCACTCAAGTCTGAATATTCTTCGCACGACAATAACATCTCGATTGAAGAGCTTCGCGACCTGCTGAGTGCTGCCAATCCCGATATCAAGAAATTTATCACCGCGTCGGTCTGACCATCGCCAAATGAAAATTCTGACAATATTCGGAACGCGGCCGGAGATTATAAGGCTTTCGCTGATCATAAAAATTCTCGACCGCAGTTGCGAGCATTTCATCGTCCACACCGGACAGAACTTTCAGGAAAACCTAAGCGACGTTTTTTTTGATGAATTAGGCATTCGGGCTCCCGATAGAAATCTTGAGATTCGCGGTTCTTCATTCGGAGAACAGGCTGGCGACCTCTTCTCGAAGATCGAGACTGTATTCGATGAGGTTCAACCGGACCGCATTTTAATACTCGGCGATACGAACAGCGCTCTTTCGTCGATTGTCGCTGCGAGACGCCGGATTCCCGTTTTCCACATGGAGGCCGGCAACCGCTGCTTTGACGACCGTGTGCCCGAAGAGGTGAACCGCCGCATCATCGACCATTCGAGCACGATACTTTTGCCCTACACGTCACGAAGCAAGGAGAATCTTGTTCGCGAGGGAATCGAACGTGATCGAATTTTTATCACCGGAAATCCGATTTTCGAAGTGTTGGAATCGTTCAAAAAAGAAATAGATGACAGTCCGGTGATGTTGAAACTCCGCATTTCTCACCAGGAATATTTTCTTGCAACAATACATCGAGCCGAAAATGTCGATCATAAGGCTCGCTTGACTTCGATCTTCGCCGCCTTCGATAAAATTGCGACGGAATTTAAGAAACCGGTGCTCGTCAGCGTTCATCCACGGACTGCCGACAAGCTTTCAACGTTCGGCATGTCGGTCGATCAGCAGCGAGTCAGGCTTCTGAATGCAATGCCCTTTTTAAGTTTTGTCAATTTGGAAAAAAATGCGTTTATGGTTCTGAGCGACAGCGGAACGGTGCAGGAAGAATGTGCGATATTCGGCGTCCCGAACGTGACTGTGCGCGACGTGACCGAAAGACCTGAGACAATAGAATGCGGGAGCAATATCATCGGCGGCACTCAAACGGAATCGATAATCTCGGCTGTTGGATATGTCGCGTCGCGAGTGTCCGAATGGACGGCACCGTTTGAATACCTTGTCCCAAACGTTTCGCATACGGTGTGCAACATTCTGCTCGGCCGTTTGAGTCTGCGTGACCACCACTGAGCTCTTTTACTTTGTAAATGAAAAAGCGGGTGATGATCTTTTGCGATTCGTACCTTCCGGGTTACAGAGGCGGCGGAGGCATGTGGTCGGTGCGCAATCTGGCAGAGCGGTTTTGCGACCGGTACGATTTTTTTATAATCACTCGCGATTGCGACGGAAAACTCGACGACACGCCTTACGTAAGCGTCGCCCGAGACAAATGGAACGTCAGGCCGGAGGCCAGGGTCTTTTACGCGTCACCCGCCACCTTGAACCAAAAGAATTTTGTCCGCCTTGTGAATGACATTCAGCCTGACGCGATCTATCTCAACAGTATTTTCAGCAAGGTGTGCGGTACGTTTTTGCTCGCACGCCGGATCGCTTCGCTCAGAAGGGTAAACCTCGTCATAGCTCCGTGCGGAGAGCTTTCCGAAGCGGCACTCGGTCTCAAAAATATTCGAAAATCATTTTTCGTTGCGTTTGCGCGTCTCAGCGGCGTTTTTCAAAACGTCCTGTGGAAAGCTACCTCAGAAGCCGAGGTTGGAGATATAAATCAGGCGATCCGGCACAAGGCAAAAGTTATGATCGCGTCGGAACTCGCGCCGCTGAAAATACTGCCGGATTTTTCAATGGAAAATAAACCGAACAAAAAGACCGAATCGGTTCGATTCGTTTATTTTTCGCGAGTGACGCCGAAAAAGAATCTTCACTTCCTGTTGCAGCTGTTGAAGCATCTTAATTACGGCGAGATAAAGTTGGACGTGGTCGGACCGGCCGACGAAGAAGCATATTTGGCCCGATGCGCGGAGCTCTCCAACGAGCTGCCGTCTAATATCTCGGTAAACTTTCTGGGCGGAGTGCCGTATGAAGCCGCGTTGGAGATTGTGCTGAAATCTCACTTCATGGTGCTTCCGACGCTGAATGAAAACTTTGGTTATGTCATAATAGAAGCATTAGCCGCTGGATGCCCTGTGATCGCAAGCGATCAGATAGCTTGGCACGAAATCGAAAAAAATGGAGTTGGATGGCGCTTGCCGTTGTCCGCCGTCCCCGAATGGGTGACCACGTTGGAAAAGTGCGTGCAAATGCCTCATTCCGAATACGTTAATGTCTCTTATATGGCACGGAAATTTGCTGTAAAATGGTTGGCGGCTGAAAAAGAGACGGAATCAGCTAACGCGAAGGTTCTGGAAGAAGTGCTCGAAGGCGCTGCTGGCACTTAGATGAAAGGCGAGACCAATAATTCTAATGGTTGGCACCCCACGCCTTCCGAAAGCAAACCGACGCTTTGGGTCGTCTCGGAGATCTATTACCCCGAAGATATTTCCACCGGCTATTATCTCACCAACATCGCCGAAGGCCTGGCCCAGAATTACGACGTGAAGGTTATCTGCGGCCAGCCGAATTACGCGTCGCGTGGAATTCGTGCGGCGAAGCACGAGGTTCGTAACGGCGTTGACGTATTTCGCGTCGCGAGCACAACGCTGGATAAGAATAAAATACCGTTTCGGCTTCTGAACATGCTGACATTGAGCCTTTCAATGTTGTTCTTCGCCGTTCGGCGATTTCGAAAAAATGACCGCGTGCTCGTTGTGACGGCTCCGCCAAGTCTTCCGTTTATTTCCGCGCTTGCGTCTCTTTTGAAAGGCGCGAGCTATACGCTGCTTCTTCACGATTGTTACCCTGAAGTTTTGATCGCCGTGGGAAAAATGAAGCCGAACTCATTTGCCTCGCGCAGCGTAAATTTTTTAAACAGTTGGCTCTACAAACACGCCTCGAAAATAATCGTCGTCGGGCGCGATATGAACGAGCTTTTACGAAATAAAACGAACGGCTTGAAAATACCTATAGTTTTCATACCGAATTGGGCCGACCTCGAAACCATCCATCCTACGCCCCGCAGCCAGAATTCGCTGCTCAGCGATCTCGGTATCGAGAACAAGTTTATCTTTATGTACGCCGGAAATATCGGGCATCCGACGGATATCGAGAGCATAATCGAGTGCGCCGACAGGCTGCGGGCGAAAGAAGATTTTCATTTTGTATTTATCGGCTCCGGCGCGAAAGCAAGCTACCTTAGAAACGAGGTTGAGCGCCGAAAGCTGAAAAATGTCACTATCCTGGGCCAACGTCCGAGAAACGAACAGATAGTTTTTCTAAACGCCTGCGACGTTGGCCTTATCTCTTTGGTAAAGAATATGTGGGGAACTGCGATGCCGAGCCGCACCTACAACATACTGGCGGCCGGGAAACCCATTCTGGCCTTGACCGAGGACGGTTCGGAGCTCGCGAGAGTAATCGAGGAAGAGAATGTCGGATGGTACACGCAGCCGGGCGATGTCGATAAGCTTCAGGCCAAGGTCATGGAAATCTACGAAAACCGCGGATTGCTGGGCGAAATGGGCAAACGCGCAAGAGATGCCGCTATCGAAAAATATTCAAGAGAGTCCGCCATAAAACGTTATTCTCAAGAGCTTGAGCCTGCGTAATGCTCTAAATAGCAATAGTATTGTCTGTCCAGCATTGGTCGTAACTGGTAATTTACTGTAAACGTAAAAGAATGTTAGGTTTACAGGACAAAGGTTAAATTTTCTTTTAACTTTATTCTGTCTGCGGTAAGCATTTTGTGTTTCGCGAAATATTAGATCGAAAATTTACGTTCGAATCCTTCGGAGTTCGCGTCACCATCGAAAGCAATAAGGACGAGTTGCTGGAAAAGGCCTCCGAGGTTGCTGAGTCTGCCTTGCTTGGCAAGTTAAAGATCATCGAAAACCGCGGCGTAGATTTGGGGCACCGGTTCGGAGTCGGTTTGGACGAAAGCGGAACGTTTTATCTTTTCCAGAACGGCGAGCAAACGAATTATACCGATCTGGAGTTTCACTTTTTCAAGAATTTGAACAGCATGATCCGGCTTATCGTGGCGGAAAATGCCGAAAATCGGGTTTTCGTGCATGCAGGAGTTGTCGGTTGGAAGGGAAAGGCCGTGGTTTTGCCAGGCAGCAGCCATAGAGGCAAAACTACATTAGTTACCGAATTGATCAGGAACGGAGCAGATTATTACTCGGATGAATATGCGATTTTCGATCATTTAGGCCTTGTTCATCCGTTTCCGAGAGATTTGACCGTTCGGGGCGCCGGAACGGAATTCTATGAAACTTCGGTCCGCCCGCAGTCGCTCGGAGCGAAAATTGGGGAAGTTCCGATAAACGTCGGTGCCGTTTTACTTACCGAATTCAGGAAGAATTCTAAATGGAAACCCCAGATCATAAGGACCGGTGAGGGGATTTTGCAGACGATTCCTCATACGATACCGCTCCACGCCGATACAAAGTTTTCACTTAAGGTATTGAATATTGCCTTCAAGCGTGCAATAATCGCCAAGAGTTTCCGTGGCGACGCGAAAACCGAAGTCGTAAAAATTTTAAGTTTTCTGGATAAGCACTTAGATCAGATGACAAGCATTTAGATCGGATTTAGCTGCGCCTTGCCAAAACTGTTGTTTTTCACTGGAGGAAAAAATGAATAATTCGCAATTCCCATCGGCTCGCAAATCCGGCCTCGTGATTCAGGAGGTGCCGGACGAGGTATTAGTTTATGACGTTGAAAGTAACAAGGCCCACTGTTTGAACGAAACCGCCGCACTGGTTTGGAAATCGTGCGACGGCAAGACTTCGGTTTCAAAAATTGCGAGATCCGTTGAAAAACACTCCGGAAAAAAAGTGTCGGACGACTTGGTTTGGCTGGCACTCGACCAGCTGAACGACAACAATCTCTTGGAAAGCAAACTTTCAAACTCGTTTGCCGGCCAGTCGCGCCGCGAAGTTATAAAGAAAATAGGGCTCACGTCAATGGTCGCTATTCCGGTCGTCGCGTCACTTGTCGCCCCTCAAAATGCGCTGGCAGGCTCTTCCTGCATCTGCTTTTCTTCAATGGACTGCGGCAATCCGGGGTTTGAATCGTGCACAAGCATGGCGTGTTGTAACGAGTCGTCTGTTTGTGCACCTTTAATTGACCCAGTATTGGGAATGTGCCTATAGCCGGATATAGAACCTGATTTTTAAAAATAGGGTAGCAAATGAGTGTTTTTTCTTTGCTACCTCTTTTTCTTTTCGTGCAAAAGGTTTGGTCAACTGTTCCTGACGACGAGATTCGCTGGTACAAGCTTTCGCTGCGGCGTACCGAGCTTGGTCTGATCGATGCCTTTAACTATTACCGCAGTCACGGAATCGAGCCGATTCTTATCAAAGGCTGGGCCGCCGCGCGAAACTATCCGCCCGACAAACCGCGTTTTTTCGGTGACGTCGATCTTGCGGTCAGCCCCGATCGATTCGATTTCGCCGAATCCGTTTTGTCTCACCCGGAATTTCCTCGCGTCGGTGTTGATCTGCACCGGGGACTTCGGCATTTGGACACCGTAGAATTCGAGACGCTTTATTCTCGCTCGCTTCAAATCGATATAGACGGCACGATGATCCGAACCCTTCGGCCAGAGGATCACCTTCGTGTTCTTTGCGTGCACTGGCTCACCGATGGCGGTGCATATAAGGAACGTCTATGGGACATTTACTACGCTGTGGCGAACCGCCCGAATAATTTTGATTGGAATCTCTGCCTCAACAGCGTTTCGGAAACGCGGCGCAAATGGATGGTCACGACGATACGTCTGGCGGAGAAATATCTCGGTCTCGACGCTTCCGACCTGCCGTTTGCGGATGAGTCGAGTCAAATCCCAGATTGGCTGACTCGAACGTTGGAAACGGAGTGGGCGACCGACGTTCGACTCAGACCGCTACACACATGCCTTCGCGACCGTAAGGCATTTTTTCGGCAAATCTTGAAACGTCTGCCGCCGAATCCGATACAGGCTACTATCGACGTCGAAGGCAAGTTTGACGAACGCTCGCGAGTTCCGCATCAGCTCGGCAGCATTTTTGTGCGCACGGCACCTTCGATAAAACGCATCTTCAAAACAACGTTCGGCAAAAAACGGTGACTAATAAAAACGATAAAGGAAATTACGTTCTAGCGATCGAGTCGGCGATCGGAGAAGGAAGTCTCGCATTGCTGAATGGTAACGGCTGGGAACTGGCGGCTAAAGTCGGCGGCGTATCACGAGCCGAGCAAATTCTTGACGGCATGGAAGAAATTCTGCAGTCTGCCGGCATCGATATCTCTGAAGTCAACCAGATAGCCGTTTCGGTTGGCCCCGGAAGTTTTACCGGCATTCGCATCGGCATCTCGACCGCACTGGGGCTTAGCAAAGCTTTGGATATCGGGTGTGTCGGCTTCTCAGCTTTTGAAGCTCTTGCGACAACTCTTCCAGACCGTGATCGTAGCGTCGTCCTGCCGTTGGGAAGAAACATGTATGCAGTTCAGAATTTTTCGGCGTCGCCGCCGAAGGGCGGCACGACACACGAACCGGAGTTCGTTAACGAAAACGTGCTAATAAATCTTTTTCAAATAAGCGGTCGGTACTTTTTGCTTCATCCATCGATCCCTGAAAACTCGTTACGCATCGCAAAATTTGCAGAAGGAAAACGCAATTTTGTTAAATGCACTTCTAATATTGCGCGGCTCATAGGTAACGCGGGCGTCGCGGGACTTGGAAGTAAAAAGTTAGCGCCGATATATCTTAGGCCGAGATCGTGATGATTGAGATTCGAAACATTATTTCAAGTGATGTAAATTCAGTAGATTCGCTCGCCACAGCCTGCGGTCTCAGCTACTGGAATCTTGAAGAATATCACGCCGAGACGCAGCGTGATGATTCGGTCTTCCTCGGTGCTTTTGAAGATCAGAAAATTCTTTGCGGCTTCATCATAGGCCGGATCGTTCCTTCAGCCGATTCGGGAATTAAATTGGACGCGGAAATATACAATGTCGGCGTCAAACAGAGTCTTCGGAAACTAGGAATCGGGTCAAAACTACTAAAGTTGTTTTTTCGAGATTGTCAAAAACGGGAAGTCCGTTCGGTCTGGCTTGACGTGCGAAAAAGCAACAAAGTGGCGAAAGAGTTTTACGCCAAGCATGGATTCATTGCCGTTGCAGAACGGAAATCCTTCTACCGCGAGCCAGTCGAAGATGCAATCGTAATGCGGACAATGTTTAGAGGCCGCTGCTCCGAAATACTTGAATTGACCAGGCGATTGGAGTAACATTCAAATTACACCTATATTGTTTAAGCCGGTTGCGGCAGGTGTGCAAATTTTTGAAAAGTGAGGACGAAAACGATATGGACATTGCAACTTCTGATGCATTGAAGGACGAATTGCTCAAAACCAACCCAACCTTTCGCGATTTGGTCCACCAACATCAGAATTACGAACAGAGATTGACGGAACTTTCAGGCCTAACCTACCCCAGCGACGACGAACAAATCGAAGAATCCACACTAAAGAAGAAGAAATTGATGGTCAAAGATGAGATCTATGCAATGATGCATGATTACGAAATCTCGCATTAACTGAATTTTAAGGATTGGAAAACGGGCGGCATAAATTGCCGCCTTTTCTATTTTATTATGTCAGGAGCCCGACCGTTAGAAAGGGCGCGACCCTCGTTGCCTCAAGATGGCGTTTACGCCTGATTCGCTGCGAACATCGCGCAATTAGATCACTGTCCTATTTTGAAGTGCAGCCTGAATTAGAATAAGCCACGATAGCTTCCGGAACGGAGAAGACTAGAACGGAGCCATCGGTCAAGACCGGACTCGTAATCGCGTAACGATTTTCACCTAACGAAATTTGCTCTATGACCTTGCCGTTGTCGAGATCGATCAACGCCGCCGTGTCTTCAACCGAAACGGAAGTAAAGGCAAGGTCGCCCGAAACAAAAGGCTTGTTGACAAGACGGCCCTCCATTCGTCGCTTCCATTTCACGTCGCCGGAATACTTGGAGATCATGTAAAGAAAATTATCAAACGATCCGACAAGCATTCCTTCCTTGGTTTCCGTGATCGTGCCGATCCGCGCGCCGCTTTTGAATCGCCACCAAATTGCACCGGAAAGATCGCGAAAGTTGGTCACATGCCCACGGTCATCGCCGGCAACGATCATTTCGTTCTCGCGAATTTCCAACGAAGTAACGGGCTGTTCGGTTTTGATCGTCGCAGTCAGTGTGCCGTTCGCTACCGAAACGATATCGATTTTTTTTTCTGTTGCGACGGCAACGCTCAGTGCGGTATAAGCGGGCGCCGCCGTTACGCGGCCGCCCAGATTCGCTTTCCATGCGGCATTTCCGTTTTCGATATCGAACGCTGAAATGCTGCCGACGGAATCTATGATAATCAGTCGAGAACCGGAAATACCGAGGTGCGTTTCACCAGAAGTCTTTACGGGAACAGTAAATCTAACAAGCCCGGTGTCAAAATTTAAAAGACGAAGAGTCGAATTTGGGGGTTGGTCCGTTAGTGTTTCCGCCCGCGTCGTTACGACAGCTAAACCGACTCTTGGGATTGCCAGGCTCGCCGAGATTTCACCACCCAGCTCTGTTACCCAAAGCACCTGCCCGGATTTTGCCGATATCGCCCGCACTTTGCCGCCGCCTTCCGACAGATAGACCGTTCCGTTCGTCGAAGCGATCGATCGGCGGACGGTGTTCTCAAAACTATATTCCCAGCATTTATTGAAAGGAGCTTTGGTTTCAGCGTTAGATTTTTCGGAGGCGGAAGAGCCGTTTTGAGCCGACACGTAAAAACCGGCCGTGCAGGCCATCGACAATACAATGGAGAATGAAAGCAATTTCGACATCGCCCGGAAAGTAGGACTCGCGTGAGCGAACGAGGGGCACGTTACGCTTATTTTAGCACATCCCGCGAATCATATGATTGATGAATGCATTCTCGCCGAAAGTTTGCTACTATTTCCCAAAACACAAAACGGAGACCTACTAAAAATGTCCTTTAACAAAATAATTCTCGTCGGACACCTCGGCAAAGACCCTGAGCTTCGCTACACGCCGCAAAGCACCGCCGTGTGTGATTTTACAATGGCGACAAATGACAGGAAGCGCGACAAATCGGGCGAATGGCAGGAAGTCGCAACGTGGTTTCGCGTCACGCTGTGGCGAAACCAAGCCGAGAACGCGGCGAAATATCTGAAGAAGGGAAGCCAGGTGTTTATCGAGGGAAGGTTGAGCCTGGAAGAATGGACCGACCGCGACGGAAACACCCGCCAAACGCTGCAGGTGAACGCCTCGGACATGCATTTCATCGGCTCCCGCGGCGATTCCGCGGCAAATATGGGCAACAGCGACGCAGCCGAACCCGAATTCGCCGGCCCCGTCTCAAGCCAACCGGCATCTTCGCCACCAATCACCCGCGCCGCAGCTGCAGCCGACGACGATATTCCGTTCTAACGACAAAAAGAAGCGCGCTTGCGGCTCAATCGGAGATGTAGCAGAAAATCGAAGAAGTGCATCACTAAAGGGAATCACCTGGCCGACGAGGCCTCGGCACCGCTCCTCAACCAGGAGAGGAGCTTAGAGTCGAATATTCCGAAGAGTTATTGCTTCGGAGAAGCCGGGATCGTAAAAGTTCGTGTCAAACTGTTCTAAAGACGCGGCCGGCTTTGGGATAGAGGATTTTTCGGCACGAGCGGCCGGCGGGTGCATTTTTTCCGTGTTCGCGACGGGTCTTATTGAGATCCGCTTTGAAATCTGTGAGTGTCGATAATTCATCGTTTTCCGCCCCTGTACAGAATCGGTACGCCTTTATCGGCGTTCCACCCGTTTACTTGGCAAGCGGCGTGCCAACCTCTTGAAAACGAAAAGCAGCCCGAAAAGGCCGCTTTCGGCGTTCATTATCCACTATCAACTATCCACTACTTAAGTTCCGGTCTCCCAGGATGACATATATTCGATCATTTCGGGAGTGAGCTCGTCGATGCCGACGCCCATGGCGCGGAGTTTGAGCGAGGCGATCTCCTGATCGACCTCGGGCGGCAAAACGTGAACGCCGTTTTCGAGCTTGCCCTTCTGCTTCACCAAATATTCGGCCGAGAGGGCCTGGTTGGCGAAGGACATGTCCATGACGGAAGCCGGATGGCCTTCGGCGGCGGCAAGATTGATCAGGCGGCCTTCGCCGAGCACGATCACGCTCTTTTTGTCGTCCTTCGAGCGATATTCTTCAACGAACGGACGCCGTGTTACGGCCGGCTGCGACATTTCGCGCAGCGCGTCGAGATTCAATTCCAGATCGAAGTGGCCGCTGTTGCAGACGATCGCTCCGTCATGCATCGCTTCGAAATGTTGTTTGTCAATGACGTGGCGGTTGCCGGTGACGGTGATGAAGAAATCGCCGATCTTTGCCGCTTCCGAGATCGGGAGCACACGCATCCCGTCCATCACGGCCTCGATCGCCTTGATCGGATCGATCTCGGTCACGACGACGTTCGCGCCCATTCCGCGTGCACGCATTGCCACGCCTTTTCCGCACCAGCCGTATCCGACAACGACCAAAGTCTTTCCTGCCAACAAGATATTGGTCGCACGAATGACGCCGTCGAGCGTCGATTGGCCGGTGCCGTAGCGGTTATCGAAGAAATGTTTCGTTTGAGCATCATTCACGGCTATGGAAGGGAAGTTGAGCACGCCGGCCCTCTGCATCGCCTTGAGGCGGACGATGCCGGTCGTGGTCTCTTCGGTCGTGCCGATCAGGTTGTCGATCAACTCCTTCTTTTCCTTAAGCATCGTCGCGACGACGTCCGATCCGTCGTCGATGATCAGGTTCGGATTCGTTTCAAGTGCCGCTTTAACGTGACTGACGTAAGTCTCTATAGATTCGCCCTTTATCGCCATCACCGGAATGCCCCAGTCGGCGACCAGCGAAGCCGCGACATCGTCCTGCGTCGAGAGCGGATTTGAAGCGATCAGCAAAGCTTCTGCTCCGCCGGCCTGAAATGTCCGGGCCAGGTTCGCCGTCTCGGTCGTGATGTGTGCACACGCGACCATCTTTACGCCCGTGAGCGGCTTTTCCTTTTCAAAACGCTCGCGGATTAAGCGCAAGACCGGCATTTCGCGGTCCGCCCATTCGATGCGCTGCTTGCCCATCGGAGCAAGATTGATGTCTTTAATGTCGTATTGAAGTGATGGTTGTTCGGTTGCCATAGTTTCCTTAAAATATATTAGCCACGAATTTCAAAAGATGTTAGCCACGAATTACACGAATGACACGAATTGTTTTGATCGGGTTTACGAAGCATTGTTGGCGGAACCGATCAAACGAACCGACCAGAAACAAATTAGTGTAATTCGTGTAATTCGTGGCCAATTTTTGCCTTAAACTGTCGCGGCGTCGCTCAGGGCGCCGAGCAGGGCATCGGCCTTGTCGGTTTTTTCCCAGGTGAATTCGTCATTCGTGCGGCCGAAATGGCCGAAACGTGCTGTCTGCTTGAATATCGGCCGGCGCAGATCGAGCATCTCGATAATGCCATTCGGCGTGAGCTCAAAATGCTTGCGAACGGCTTCGGAAAGCTTGGTCTCATCGACTTTTCCGGTGCCATGCGTCTCGATCAAAACTGAAACAGGCTCCGCAACGCCGATAGCGTAAGCTAACTGAACAGTGCACTTATCGGCCAGACCCGCTGCGACGATATTCTTCGCTATGTAACGCGCCATGTAGGCCGCCGAGCGGTCCACCTTCGTCGCGTCCTTGCCCGAAAAGGCGCCGCCTCCGTGCGGAGCGTAACCGCCATACGTGTCAACAATTATCTTGCGCCCGGTAACGCCGGCGTCGCCCATCGGGCCGCCGATGACAAATTTGCCGGTCGGGTTGATGTGATACTTTGTGTTTTCGTCAAGCAGGTCAGAGGGAATTGTGGTCTTGATAACTTTTTCGAGAACGTCCGCACGAATTTGTTCGATCGGAATCTCGGCCGTCTGCGTCGAGATAACAACCGCTTCTACCCGAAACGGTCGGCCATCGCGATACTCAATCGAAACCTGTGATTTTCCGTCCGGCCTCAGATAGGGAATCGTGCCGTCACGCCTTACCTCACTCAGTTTGCGTGTGAGATTGTGCGCCATCTGGATCGGCATGGGCATCAGCTCCGGCGTCTCGTTGCACGCGAAGCCGAACATAAGTCCCTGATCGCCGGCTCCGCCTGTATCAACTCCTTGAGCGATGTCGGGCGACTGCGTGCCAATCGCGTCGATCACGCTGCATGTGTTCGCGTCGTAACCAAACTCAGCGTTGCTGTAGCCGATCTCTTCAATCGTCTCGCGAATGATTTGCTTATAGTTAACCGTCGCGGTCGTGGTGATCTCGCCCGCAATGACCGCCAAACCCGTCGTAACAAGCGTTTCACATGCTACGCGGGCCTTTGGATCCTGCGTTAAAATCGCATCCAGAATCGCATCCGAAATGTTGTCTGCAATCTTGTCCGGGTGACCTTCGGTGACCGATTCGGACGTAAATAGAAAATTTCCGTTACTCAATTGAATCTAAAACTCCTTTGCTATTACTTGATTTTGCTGCGGATAACAAAGCCGTAATAATAGCATTTTTCCGCAATGTGTCAAAGGAAACCATTCTTGATCCAACATCAATTTCAGCGTACCCGACAGACAAGCGGGCAGTTTGCCTAAAACCGTGCGAAGAGAGCGTGTTTCGTTTCAGTGGGAGGCATCTATGTTTCCAAAAGTGTTTCCAATTGCGTTTCCACACGTCATGTTTCGTTTCATGTTGCGGCATCTATGTTTCACTGAAACACTTTCCGTAAATGCTTCGCAGACAACATTTAAGCGTCCATTGTGAAACACCCGGTGTTTCACAAATCGGGCAAAAATGAAACACAATCTACTTTCAAAGACCTCGCCCTTACCGCCCAAACAAGCGTTGGGCAGTTCGGCTTACGTGTCACACATTACACTATGTTGCACAGATTGTCAAGAAAATTCGTGTCAGAAGCCTGACCGTAAGGGAGGGCTCAACACGGCGGGCGGGCAACGCAAGAGCCCTCCCTTACGGTCAGGCTTCTGACACGGGGATGTTTGAAAAGTCAGAAGTCAGGATTTGAACGGCTCCGCTAGGAGCCAAATATTTATAGAAACGAAACACATAAAATCAGAAACAAAGCCCCGTAGGGGGCGACATAAACCGTTGCACTCCAACGGAGCTCGGATCGGGTTTTCGGAATCGTTTCTATAAACATCACGCTCCTATGGAGCTAAAGACATAAAATCACCTTTTCAAGTATCCTCGATTTACAAGTTTTCCGGTCAGTCCTGCACTTCAGACTGCCTCGATAGAGGAAATTTGAGGCACCGGGAAGTTCTTCCTAAGGTTCGGAATAGGGAAATCGTAATATCGAGGGCTTTGAGATAAAAGGCGAATATATTGTCTGCGTCTGATAATAGAGATTATGTAAATATCGGCGAGCGTTGAATTCCGACGATTAAGTGAGCGGGCTTCGACCGCGTATTTGACACGTCTCATCGCGGTCGAACTATTTTCTCCGGAGTCTGATCGCGGTCGAAGACCGCTCGCTTAACGATAACTATTTTTCGCCGGCGTCTTATCGCGGTCGAAGACTGCATAACGATAACTATTTTTCTCCTGTTGGAATTTTCTTATCCGCCGGAACGGTCCAGACATGTATTGAGGAGCCATTGACATAAATCGTTTCTTGCGGTTTCCAGTCGCCCATATTAAAAACGTGTGAAACGATCCGCGTGCCCGGCTTAAGCTGTTCGAGCAGCTGGGGCCGGAGACGCAAATTTATCTCCGGCAGAAGATATAGCATTACAACGGTCGCTTTGCTGAAGTCGGTTTTAAAGATGTCGCCCTTAATGAACTTTACCTTGTCGGTGACGCCCGCCTTCTTTGCGTTTGCATTTGCTTCCTTTATCCGCAGCGGATCGATGTCCACGCCGACGCCGGTTGCTCCGAAGTCCTTCGCTGCGGTAATGACGATGCGCCCGTCACCGCAGCCGAGGTCGTAAACCACATCTGATGCAGTTACTTTCGCGAGCTTAAGCATTCCATCGACAACGGGTTGGGGCGTCGGAACATACGGCACGTCAAACGTGGTACGCTTAGGTTCCTGGGCGCCTATTGTCAACGCAGCATAAATGGCCACGAGCGTCGCGCTGAATAAAAATTTGATCTTTTTCATTTCTCATTCTCCGGCGACGGGCTAAAAGCCCCGCCGAGCGTCTAGCTTTGCTTCTCAGGTATGCGCCAAAAATAGATGAAGTGATCCACGCCGTCGGGCGTCGTGATCGTCTTGGTTTGTTCGGGCTGCCAGTTGCCCATGTCGTAATTATGTGAAACGACACGCGTTCCGGGCTTTAGCTGTTCCATCAGCTGTGGTTTAAGCTGAAGATTAATCGCGGGCAGAAGGTAAAGCGTCACGACGCTCGCTTCTCTAAAATCTGACTTGAATATGTCGCCCTCGACAAACCGGACCTTATCGGTCACGCCGGCTTCTCTCGCGTTCTGGTTTGCTTCCGTTACTCGAACCGGATTAAGGTCGATGCCGACGCCGCGCGTGCCGAATTGCTTCGCCGCCGTGATGGGAATTCGTCCGTCGCCCGAACCGAGATCGTAAAGAACGTCGTCGCCTTTAACCTCCGCCATTCGCAGCATCTCGTCCACGATCATTTGGTGCGTAGGAACGTATGGCACGTCCAGATCGCGTTTCGGTGTCGGCATCGCCGTCGATTCCACGCCCGGCACAACGGCCGTGTTTCCCAATGCAGTTTTTTCCTGCGCACATGAAGCGGCACAGACCGCTATCGTCAAAACTAACAGAATTGTTAAGTGCCCGGATTTCATTCAGAGTCCTCCTCGATGGTTTTTTTGTTTAAAATTTTCGATCGCTGGCAAGGCGGCGAGCAGGAATGCCCCGACAAGCAGAACCGCAACGCCAAGGAAGGCGCCGAGACCGGTATAAACAAGGCTTGAATAGAGCAGATAAGCGCTGGTTAAGCAGAACAGCAGCGGCGTCAACGGATAAAGCGGCACCCGGAACGGACGTTCAACATCCGATTCTTTTCGACGCAAAACGAAGAGCGCAATTCCAACGAGCAAAAAGAAAAGCCAAAAAACCGGGGCCGTATATTCCACAATGGTTTCGAAACCCTTTCGCGTAAACAAACCGAGGGCGACCAGGATGATAGCGATCAAGCCCTGAGCGATCAGCGCGTTGACCGGCGCGGAGGCTCGAGCGTTCCATTTTCCAAGCGATGCGAAAACGGGAAAGTCGCGGCCCATTGAGTAGTTAGTGCGCGCGCCAGTGAATATCGTGGCATTGGCAGAGGTCAGCGCCGACACGCTGACTAAAATGCTGATCAGAAAAACACCGCCGCTGCCGAAAGTGACGCGCATCAGATCGCCTCCGACAGCTTCAGAAACTGCCATTCCGCTCAGACCCAAAGCGTTCAGGTATGCGAGATTGACCAGCATATAAAGTGCCGTGATGCCGGCAATGCCGACGATCAAGGCGATTGCCATACGATGTTTTCCCGTCCGCCCGGCCCGCAACTCGCCCGAAATATACGCAGCCTCATTCCATCCGCCAAACGTTAGCAGGACAAAAACCATTGTCAGTCCGAAGGACGACGTCGCTGTAGATGCGGGCGTGTCGGTCGGTGCCGATGACGGCGCAAGAAAGAAACCTGCCGCGATGATGAGCAATATTCCGATGACCTCGACGGTCGTCAAGAGTTTTTGCGCCCCGGTTCCGAAACGCAGGCCGACGATGTTGATCGCTGTCAGGCCGGTCACCGCGATTGCCGCATAGATCACCGATGAATATTCACCTAAGCTATAGATCTGCGAAATGTAATCGCCGAAGATAAATGCGAGCAGGGCGACCGAGCCGGTTTGAATCACGGCAATCCGCGCCCACGCGAAAAGAAAGGCGAGGTTTTTCCCATAAGCTCGCCCAAGGAAATGATAGTCTCCGCCGGTGCTCGGAAACGTAGTCGTCAACTCGGAATAACAAAGAGCGCCGACGAGCGAGACCGCGCCGCCTAACATCCACGCTGACAAAAAAGTTTCCTCGGTGCCGGCATTCGCCGCGACCAGGGACGGCGTGCGGAAGATTCCGGCACCGACGACAATCCCGACGATCAGCGCGATCGCGTCGCCCATGGTCAGCACCGTCCGCGGTTCTGCCGACATCAGTGTCAACGAATGCCGTTCGATCGAAATCGCACGGTCGCCGGATTTTGCCGCGATCGAGTCCACCGCAAACTAAACTATAACAACCTCTGAGACGCGGCTTTCGACGTGTCTTTTGTTTCCGTCGATTTTGGATGCCATTGGGCGCGTGTTTCGTCGGCCGTCTGCGTCAATATCACTTCGCCATCGTCCACGGAATCGACCATGTCGGTTGAGATAAAATGATGCTGTCCGTCCGGCGAGTCGTGACGCGTAAGTTTGATCCGGTCTCCTTCGAGATTATCGACCGTGCCGATCCGTTGGCCGTCTGCGCCGATCACCGGCATGTGTTCCTTAATATTCATATTTGTGCTTGGCATAATTTCTTCTCTCTCTTAAAAGAACTTTTATAAGAGTTTATTCAAAGCTCAGCAGGCATTATGTTTGCCCGAATACAGAGTTTGGCGCGTTTCAGCCTATCCGGTATTTCCGTAACGGAAATACCGGATAGGCTGAAACTGTTTGATGCGCAAACAAAACGAAGAATTTCAGATTACCGGCATTTCGTTTTTCACCGCGTCAAAAACTTGCTTGAGCGCCCGAAGGATTTCGCCACGGTCCGCAGAATCTTCACCGGGGAAAGTAAGCACGAGGTTGAAGGTCGGATTTAAGCCGTTGAACGCGAATGTAAAGCCTTCCGGCGTCGGCTGTGAACCGTTTTCCGATTGTGCGCCTGTTTTCGTAGCGGCTTTTTCATTCGCAGTTTTCTGCTGTTTGGTTCTAGGAACAACTTTGCCTGAAATGATGCCGTCGAGAAATTGGTGCATTGCTGAGTCGTCGAACTGGCGCGCGATCTCAAGCAGTGTCGATTTGGACGAAATATTCGCTTCGCGGCAACGTGTTCGCACTTCGTCAGGCAGTCCGGCGACTGTCATTAGCTCGTTGACGGTCGAGCGGCTCTTGCTTATCTTTTGCGCGATGTCGTCCTGAGTGTAGCCGAACTTTTCGGCCAAAGCTTTTAAGCCGGCGGCTTCTTCCCAAATGTTCAGGTCTTTTCGCTGAAGATTCTCGATCAACGCGATCTCGGCGATTCCCTGCTCATCGGTGTCGATCTCGATGCACGGCACTTCGGTCAGACCGGCGAGCTTTGACGCGCGCCAACGCCGTTCGCCGGCGATTATCATCCAACCGCCGTCTGGTTTAACTTTGACGAGCAGCGGTTCGAGCACGCCCTTTTCGCGGATCGACGCCGTCAGTTCTTTCAAATCGCCAAACTCGTTGCGCGGCTGTTCCGGGTTTGGCTCGATCATTTCGATCGCGATCGTTTTGCCGATCGAGCGGCTCGAATGCGAGATGGCCTCGACGTAATGCGCATCATGACGCATTTTCACTCCTAATGGTAATCCGCCTTTAGACACGTTTAAGCACCTCCGTTGCGAGACTTTCGTATTCCTGAGCGCCGGACGAGCGCGGAGCGTAGTACATTATCGGTTTCTTGTGCGCCGGCGACTCTTCCAGCCGCACGCTGCGCGTGATCACGGTCTTGAATGTTTTCTTTCCGAAAACTTTCCTGATATGCGCATCGACGTCTTTCGACAAAAGCGTTCGCCGGTCGAAGAGCGTGACAAGCACGCCGAGCAGGTTCAATTCGGGATTCGGGCGGGAACGAATTTTCTCGATAGTTTCGAGAAGGTCGTCAGTTCCCTCGAGCGCAAAATATGAAGATTGGATCGGTATCAAAACATGATTCGCCGCGACGAGCGCATTGACCGTTATCAACCCAAGCGTCGGCGGCGTGTCGATGATGATCAGATCGTACTGTTTTTTTACGTTTTGCAGCCGATCGCGCAATTTAAATGCGGCGTCGAAATCGCCGATCAGTTTCGCTTCGAGCTTTGCAAGATTTATCCGCGCCGGAATAAGATTCAAGTTTTCAACATTTGTTGAATAGATAAATTTATCGAGCGGCTTATCCATCTCGGTAAACATTTCATACGAGCCGCCATTCACACGTTCCGGTTCGATAAAGGAAAGCGATGAGTTGCTCTGCGGATCCAGGTCGATCAGCAAAACGCGTTTCTGCTTTGCCGCGCAAGCCGCAGCGAGATTGATCGCCGTGGTGGTCTTGCCAACGCCGCCTTTTTGATTTGCGATGACGATTATCATCTATGGTTTGGAGTTCCAGTCCTTGGCAACAATAAGTTCCTGATATCGCCCTTACTAGCGTGCGGGCTTTGGCACTTAGGCCTCAGCCGATCAGTTCCGGCCAGTCGTCAACGTTCGGTCCGACTTCTTCGCCTTCGGCACCGTCCTGTTGCGAGCGCGCTGAAAGATCGAGAACCTTTTGACGCACAAATATCGGGCAGTCGAGCCGCAACGCAAGAGCAATGGCATCGGACGGCCGCGCGTCCATCGTGACCAACTCATCGTTGTCGTCGGACAATTCGACCGACGCGTAGAAAGTGTTGTCGAGGAGATCCGTAACTACCACGCGCGAGGCGTGAAGCCCGCATTCGATGATTACGTTGCGCAATAGATCATGCGTCATCGGCCGTTGCGGCACGATCTTTTCGATTTCGAGCGCGATGGCATTTGCTTCGAAAGCCCCAACCCAGATCGGCAAAACCGTATCGGACTCGATTCCCTTCAAAACGACAATTGGCGTATTTGTGTTCGGGTCCATAATCAACGCCCCGATCTTTACTTCTACCAGATCATTCTCGCCATTTATCACGCCGCGCTTACCACCTCGCCGTATAACGAATTCGACTTAACAGCCGTTATTCTAACATCAACCTCGGTTCCGAGAACCTGAGAATCTGCTTGAAAGTTCACCACCTTATGACAGGTCGAATGCCCGCTCATATCCGTGTTGGACTTAGCCGATCTTTTCTCAACCAAAACTTTAAGCGATTTATTAATGTATCGCTGTAAGTTATTGCCCTGCATATTTCTCTGAACAGCTTCAAGTTCGCGAAATCGTCTTGTTTTTTCCGATGCAGAAACGTCGTCTTCCATCTCGTATGCAGGCGTTCCGGGCCGCGGAGAATAGTTAAAGATATACGCCGAATCGAACCCGCAGTATTCGACCATCTTGACTGTCTGCTGAAAATCGCTTTCCGTCTCGCCGGGAAATCCGACGATGATGTCGGTCGTCAATGAATGCCCGCGTTTCGAAGATCTGATCTTATCGACGATCTTGAAATACCGCTCGATGGAATGAAGACGCTTCATTCGTTTCAGCACATCGTTGCTTCCCGACTGCACGGGCAGATGCACCCAGTTGCAAAGATTTCCGTTCTCGTCCATCGCATCAACAATGTCGGGATGAAAATCGCGCGGGAAAGATGTGTTGAATTTTATCCGCTCCATTCCGGTCGCCGCCACCGCACGCAGTAAGCGCGAGAATGGAGTTTTACCTGCAAAGTTTTCCAGCCCGGAATTTGTCGTCGGCCGATAGCTGTTCACATTCTGGCCGATCAAGTGAATTTCCTTTATTCCGCGCCGCCGAAGCTGCAGCACGTTTCGGATGATGTCCGAAGCCGGGAGACTTTTTTCTCGTCCGCGAGAAAATGGCACAATGCAGTATGTGCAAAATTTATTGCAGCCTTCGATGATCGGGATAAACGCGACGTACGGTGAATGAAGCTGGGCGTCGGAAACCGACCAGTCGTAGTCCAATTCCCTTTCGCCGAGATCGGAATAACCGGGGCCGTAGTTCAGCACCTTCGCAATTGCATTAGAAACTCTTCCGACAGCACGCGTGCCTAATACAAAATCGACGCCGTTGATCTTTTTGAAAAGAGTTTCGCCTTCGAGCTGGGCGACGCAGCCCATCACGCCGATCATCGGCTTTTTTGCATATGACGCACGAACCTCGCCGACGCGTGTATAAAGTTTTTGTTCGGCTTTTTCGCGCACCGAGCATGTATTCAGCAAAATAATATCGGCGGAATTTTCGTCCTTCGTAATTTCATAACCTTTAGAAACAAGCGAGGTCGCAACGCGTTCCGAATCGGAAACATTCATTTGACAGCCGAAAGTTTCGAGGTAGACTTTCTTCATAGACACCGCAAACAATGGACAAGCCGGATTTCAAACCACAAGACTTTGTGCATCTTCACCTGCATTCGGATTATAGCCTGTTGCAGAGCACAATCCAACTTAAACCGCTCGCGAAACATTTGAAGAAGATAGGAGCGAAAGCGTGCGCGTTGACCGATTACGGAAATATGTTCGGCGCGGTTTCGTTCTACACGGCCATGCTCGAAGCGGGCATTCGTCCGATAATCGGTTACGAGGCATTTCTCGCATCGGGCAGCCGGTTCGATAAAAGCTCGACCACGGCGGCCGGCGAGCGGCAATTTTATAGTCTCGTCTTGCTGGCGAAGAACGCCGAAGGTTTTCAAAATCTTGTCTATCTCGCATCGAAAGCTTACACCGACGGCTTTTACCAAAAACCGCGCATCGATATTGAATTACTTAACGAGCGTTCCGCCGGACTTATTTGTCTTTCCGGCGGTCGCGATGGAGCGTTGCGGCATTATCTGCGGACAGATAACCCTGAAAAAGCTGAAGCCTGGGCACGCGAAATCGAGACAATATTCGGTAAAGACAATTTCTATATCGAGATACAGCCGCACGAAAGATCGGAGGAAAATTCGACGTTTCAAAAACTTGTCGATCTCGGCCGATCGCTTGATATTCCGCTTGCTGCGGCGAACGACGCTCATTACCTAACGCGCGAAGACGCAAAAGCTCACGAAGTTTTAATGTGCGTCGGCAGCGGTCGCACGTTTAGTTCGCAGATGGGTTACACGCTCGGCAGCGACGAATATTATGTTCGCTCGGCTGAAGAAATGTGGGCTCTGCTTGGCGATGTGCCGGACGCGTTGACAAACACCGTCAGGATCGCCGAGATGTGCGAGGTCGAGCTTGATCTGTCTTCGAACAATCTCAAACTTCCGAAATTCCCGATCCCGCCAGATTTCGAATCGCGTTTGCCTGACGACTATTTGCGAAAGGTTGTCGGCGACGGTTTTGAAGACCGAAATGAAACGGTTTTTCAGCCGATGATCGCGGCGAGTGCGCTGAAATATCCGACCGCAAAATACCAGGAACGCATTGTCCAGGAACTTGCGGTCATCGAACGGATGGGTTATGCGGGTTATTTTCTGATCGTCTGGGAATTTATTAAATTTGCACGCGAACGCGGCATTCCCGTCGGGCCGGGGCGCGGCTCGGCGGCCGGCTCTCTCGTCGCGTATTGTCTCGGCATTACGGATGTCGATCCGCTGCAATACGATCTTTTCTTCGAACGTTTTCTCAACCCCGAACGCGTTTCGATGCCTGATATCGACATCGATTTTTGCATTCGCGGGCGCGGAGCGGTGATCGAGCACGTCGCCGAGCTCTATGGCCGCGATTCGGTTTGCCAGATCATTACCTTCGGCACGATGGCGTCGCGCGCCGCGATCAAAGATGTCGGGCGGGCGCTGAATATGCCGTACGGCGATGTTGAAAAGATCGCAAAGCTGATTCCGCCGCCGTTTCGCGGGCGCAACATCAGTATTTCCGAATCGATCGAACGCGTG
>Ga0187894_10001869_pt1 | contig 26228 bp, 11 predicted proteins | sample GBC1701081metaG_FD_136650 | JGI IMG/M metagenome (GOLD analysis project Ga0187894, IMG submission 136650) | White microbial mat communities from a lava cave in the Kipuka Kanohina Cave System on the Island of Hawaii, USA - GBC170108-1 metaG ... | reverse complement strand
CAACAGGGGATGAATCTGCTGGTTCGGTTGCTCCTCGAGCCAGGTGGTCGAGTTTTAACCGAGCGGCTGATCTACACGGGTTTCCATCAGGTGATTGAGCCTTACGAGCCGCTGGTGCTGTCGGTGCCGGGCGACGCCAAGACGGGGATCGATGTCTCAGCCGTCGAATCCCTCCTTGCAGGCGGCGCGCGCGCTGCGTGTATCTATGCGATCAGTAGCGGGCATAACCCGCTCGCCGTCAGTTTGACGGAGGCGAAACGATTGCGGCTCGTCGAACTGGCTCGAGAATATCGAACTCCGATCATTGAGGATGATCCATATGGCTTTCTCAATTACGAGGGCGCGATATCGCCTCCTCTGCGGGCATACGATGAGCAATGGGTCTTTTACGTAGGCTCTTTCTCAAAGATTCTGACGCCTGCGTTGCGCGTTGGATGGCTCGTCGTTCCCGAGAGCCTCATTCCCAGGTTGTCTGTGGTCAAGGAGGCAAGCGATATCGACACCAATACCTTCACGCAGCGCCTGATCTCGTGTTTCCTGGAGCAGGAGGAGGTCGATGCGCACCTCTCAATGTTAAGGCGCGAGTACCGCGCCCGCCGGGATGCCATGGGGCAATCGCTGCGCGAGCAGTTTCCAGCGTCGGCGAAGTGGGGGACTCCCGACCATGGAGTATTCTTTTGGATCGAGTTGCCGCCTGAGGTAGACACACTGGCGCTGCTTGCCGTCGCGCTGGAGAGAGAGCGGGTGGCGTTCATCCCTGGCCAGGCATTCAGTATTGACGCTTCGAATATGGCTACCAACTGCATGCGCCTCAACTTTTCTCATAGTAGTCCGGAACTGATCAGGAATGGAATCGCCCGGCTCGGCAAACTGGTGAGATCGGCGCTCTCGTCAACCAATTAACTCGACTGGTCAGCGCGGAAGTTGGGATACCCTTTACTGCCTGAAGCCATACTTACCTGATAACCATCCGTTCTACACGACGAGCAAATGAATCAACATGAATGTCCTCCTGTTGGATGAGGAGCGAGTGATTGCAGAGAAGCAGGAGGAACAATCATCAGAGCCCTTAAAGAATGCGGATTCAAGCCGATCGGCTGCGATTTCAGAAATCTCAATACATTTGGCGGATCTTTATCATCGCGCCACCCCGGACGTCAGTAGGAGAGGCGCTCTCCAATCCTACTTTTAGGCATGTCATCGGATCAGAGTCAATTGCCTGACCACCTCAAGCTCCAGTAAACATTTACGAAGTACAAATGGCCGAAGAAAAAATGCGGATGACCCAAGAGGAGAAACGGCGACCCCGGCTGTCCAATGCCTGGCAGGAAGCGAAGGGGTTGATCGTCACCCATCGCTCACGCCTCGCGCTGGGCGCATTTCTAATGCTCATCGGTCGCCTGGTTGGATTCGCGTTACCGGCTTCGTCGAAATATATAATCGATGAAGTCATCGCCAAAAGACGCGATGAGTTACTTGTGCCGATTGCTCTCGCCGTCGGAGCCGCGTCTGTGTTGCAGGCGCTCACTACATACTTCCTTTCGCAAGTCCTCAGCATCTCCGCCGAGAGGGCGATCACCGATATGCGTAAAAAGGTCCAGGCGCATGTCGGACGGCTGCCAATGCGGTATTTCGATTCGACGCAGACCGGGAGGCTCGTCGCTCGAATCATGAGCGACGCCGATGGGGTAAGGCATATGGTTGGCGCCGGATTGGTTCACCTGAGCGGGAGTGTCGTGACTGCGTTGATTTCTATTGGCGTGCTCTTCTATCTCAACTGGCGATTGGCCTCTCTCGCTCTGATCGTCCTGCTGCTATTTGGCGCAGGCTTGGCTTACGCCTTTAAGAGGTTTCGCCTGCTCTTTCGCGAGATTGGAGAGGCTTACAGCCAAGTGACTGGGCGGCTGGCCGAATCGCTCAGCGGCATCCGCATCGTCAAAGCTTATACCGCGGAAAAGCGCGAAGACTTGGCCTTTGCTCGCGGCGTGCACCGCATCTTTCGCAATATCAAGAGGTCGATAAGCGGCCTTTCGACCGTCGCCGCTTTCACTTCGATCACTATCGGCGGTATCGGCATGGTCATAATCATTGTGGGGGGCGATGCCGTCCTTTCAGGCCGGATGACTCTGGGCGATCTATTCATGTATGTCTTTTTCCTGGGAATGATGACTATACCGCTGATTAAGATCGCAGGTATCGGGCCACAAATCGCTCAGGCCTTCGCCGGTCTCGACCGCATCCGCGAGTTACTCAATATGCCGACCGAAGATGAAGACGATGATTCGAAGGTAGCGATCGACTGTATTCAGGGTGAAGTCGAATTTGAGAACGTCTGGTTCGAGTATACTCCCGGTGTTCCGGTCCTGAAGAATATCTCTTTTAAGGCCCGGACAGGTTCCACCACCGCGCTGGTTGGTTCGAGCGGATCCGGCAAAAGCACCTTGATCAGCCTAGTCATGAATTTCAATCAACCACTTTCTGGCCGGATCAAAATTGACGGGTGCGATCTATCGACGATTAAACTGCGCGACTATCGCTCACATCTCGGGGTCGTGCTGCAAGATAACTTTCTCTTCGACGGCACGATTGCCGAAAACATCGGTTTTTCCAAGCCTCAGGCCCGCCGTGAAGAGATTCATAGTGTCGGCCTCATTGCCCACTGCGAAGAGTTCGTCGATGGCTTCCCGAATAAATACGACACCATCGTCGGCGAGCGGGGCGTCAAGCTTTCCGGCGGTCAACGCCAGCGAGTAGCCATCGCCCGAGCGCTGCTCACCGACCCCAAGATTCTGATCCTGGATGAAGCGACATCAAGTCTGGACAGCGAGAGTGAAGCGTTGATTCAGGAATGTCTGCGCGCACTGCGCCAGGGACGTACGACATTCATCATCGCGCATCGGCTGTCGACGATCCGCGATGCAGACCAGATCCTGGTCTTGAAGGACGGAGAGATTGTTGAGCGCGGCACACACGAATCGTTACTGGCCACGGGTGAGCATTACAAACATCTTTACGAGAAACAGTTCAAATTCGAGCGTGATCGATTCATCAACCCTGACGAGGATGCCACTCCGGTGTCGCCGAAAGTAGAGATTGAACGCCAAGCGCCCATGCCGCAATCAGCGTCATCGCAAACCGGATCGGCAGTTAGGAAGCCTGATTATGGAAATGGTCATGACGCCGGGGAGTGTCCAGGGGCTGAAAGCGCGCTTCAGAAGGTTCCGCCCCGCCAGTCATCTTCTGAAAGGAAATAGACTTATCACCGCATCTCGGAAAAGAAAGATCGTAATTGCGGATGACCGATACATCAGACCTTAACAATTGGCTGCTCTTCCCAAAGCCAAATCCGTGTGCGTCTTTGCGTCTTTTCTGTTTTCATTACGCGGGCGGAAGCGCTCAGGCGTTTCAAACCTGGCCGGCTAACCTCCCCCCGACCGTGGAAGTTGGTATTGTTCAACTACCAGGACGCGGCAAACGACTTGCCGAGCCCGTGATCACACGTCTCTTGCCGCTCAGCCGGATTGTGGCGCAGGCTCTGCAACAGTATCTCGACAAGCCCTTTGCTTTTTTCGGCCATAGCTTAGGCGCGCTACTGTGCTTCGAAGTGGCTCGCAGCTTGCGCCGAGAACGTGATCTCGAGCCGGCCCATATCTTCGTCTCGGCGACTCACTCCCCCCATCGTCGAAAACGAGACGAACCAATCTCGACACTGCCGAAAACCGCGTTGATCGAGAAACTTCACGAGTTCAACGGTACCCCTCCGGAAGTGCTCAGAGATGAGGAATTGATGGATTTGCTGTTGCCGGCAATCCGCGCGGATTTCGAACTCTGCGAAACTTATGAATATCACCCTGAAGCCCTGCTGGGCTGTCCCTTGACGATCTATGGTGGGATCGAAGATCACGAAGTCGAACGAGATGGGCTTGCTGCTTGGAGTGAGATGACCACCGGCCTGTCAAACATCCGAATGTTTCCCGGCGGCCATTTTTATATCAATACGTCGCGGGCGATCGTTCTCCAAACCTTTGCAAGTGATTTGATCCAACTGTGTTCACGCTGACGAAAAAAAATATACGGATGTTGATTAGCCATTTCCGCTGCGATTCCTGCTTTAAATAAGTGGGGGAGGAGAAGCATCTACAAGCCATTTCTTTTTAATGCATTGTCAACGCGAATGCGCGGATTTTCGCAGGTTAGTCTGGAGGATGATCCGAAAGAATCCGTATCACATTTGTTCAATCAGGGCTTCATAACTGTTGCGAATGATTTAAGTGACCGCGGATTTTCATGGACGAGAAGGATCGACGTGAATAATCCGTATTGATCCTTCGCGTCCATGAAAATCCGCGGTTACTACCGATATTCGTAATCACCATGTTTCCAGTCACTTTAAGCGTCACTCGCATCAACAAACACACACATACGATCTGGAGCTTTTTCATGACCCCAGAGCGCGGCCCTCGCCCTGAGTTCAAAGCCGGTCAGGTCGCGGTCCTGGAAATGAGCGGCCGCGGCGCCTCCTACGTCGCGTTCGCCTCTGCGCCTGAAGAAAATGAATTCGAGTTCCTGATCAAACATAACCCGGCGTCGCCGAAAGTAACGGGAGCGCTCTTTGAGCCTCGCCCCGACGATCAGATCGTATTGAAGGATATAGTCGGTCGTAGCTTCTCCATTGAAGATCACAGAGGGGCCGATCTGATCTTTGTGGCGATGGGGACGGGACTTGCGCCACTGCGTTCGACACTGCGCCATTTATCGCGCTCTCGCAATGAGTATGGACGCCTCGTAGTGCTTTACGGAGCCCGCACGGTGAAGGACTTTTGCTTCGCGGAGGAGATGGCGACCGAATGGCGCGAGCAGGGGGGCGAGTTACGGCAGGTGGTCAGTCAGCCAAACGCCGATTGGAAGGGGCCGACGGGGTACGTCCAGTGCCTGATTGATCACATAGCGCCGGAGCTGAAAAAAACCGTCGCGATGATTTGCGGATCGCAAGAAATGATTAAGCAGACGCGCTTGCGTCTGCTTAATCTGAGCTTCCCGCCGGAGAAGATACTGACTAACTATTGATGAAGATTTTATAGCTAGCCGAATTCATCGGTCAATTATGATAAGACTCGATCATAATGTAAATTCTATTCTGCAAGTAGCGCCACAGGCGTCGCATCGAGCCATTCTAAAACATATAGCGCAGGCTCCCGCACGAGCTGCACACGACGCGGCGCGCGCCTGGATCCTGAACCCCAAATTCTATGCCCACATTACTTTAGAAATGCAGGAAAACCGCGCATTGCGGCTGATATCGCGCAGGCGCTTCAGCATACGCGAACGGTTCAAGAAGAAAATCCTTGCTAGCCTAGTATTCTGGCGCAGTCTTAAATTGCGGCTTGCAAGGACTGTGTGCATCCCGCGCCTTAAAGGCGAGGGACTGATGGCCAATTTGTCGCATGTGCTGGAAGTACTGCATCGTGTGCGGCCAGACGCCTCCGTGCACGTTGATTGGGTGCTTGATGGTTCGGAGCAAGGATTTCGGTACGGTCAGGTGGGCGAAAACGTCTGGACGGGGTTATTCCGTCCGCTAGACACACAACCACACCACCGCTGCTTTCACGCAGTCGGTATGGTGGATTATACCTTTTGGGGCACGGGTAAGGACTACCTCAAGGGGCGTGTGTTAAAGCGACACCGTGATGTCTACAACCAGACACTGGTGAACTGGGTCGAGATTGTTAACCCACGCGTACTGGAGGAGGTCAGAAGCATCTACGATCGGTCGCTCAACGGAAGACTCTGCATCGGGATCCACCGCCGAGTCGGGAACCCGCTGGTGTCGAACCTCCAGGGTGACGGCGCGATCCCTTCGATCGAGCGCTTCATAGAATGCGTGCGTGCGAAGGTTCGCTCGTGCGCTGCGACCGATTGGGCCGTGTTTCTGGCGACCGACGACGCCGACGCGGTGCCGCTCTTGCGCCAAGAGTTTGGCCAGCGACTGGTGGTTAGAGACCAAGTCCGACGCACGACTGCCGATGAGGCGGAAGTGCATTTCTCAGACTGGGGCAACCTTTCCCTGGCGGACGCCGAGGATGTGCTCATCGACACGCTATTGCTCGCGCGCTGTGATGTGCTGCTGCACGCATCGAGTTCCGTCAGTACAATGGCTGGGCTGCTGAATCCGGCATTGTGTCTGGTACGCGTAGCAGCAGTGGGCTAAGTGAGTGAGCAATAGTCTTTTGAAAAATAGAGAGTATTGAACTGGTTGCAAGTTTTGAAAAATGAGCTGAGCCCTACTTATCGCTCCCGAAGCGGGGACCAGAATGTAAGATCGGCTATCACAAAGCTTTCAACTACATCCTGAAAGTCCTTTACACCGGGATGCAATGCATTCAGCCTCATCAATCTCAGAGAGTTTTGTGACGACTGAAGCTTGCAACCAGCTCTAACAGAAATTCCAAAGGAGACGATAATGAGCTTATACGATCCTGATCGAGAAGATACCACAATCTATAAAGTAGTTGTAAACCACGAAGAGCAGTACTCTATCTGGCCGGATTATAAGGAGATGCCTCTCGGCTGGAAAGATGTCGGTAAGAGCGGTCTCAAACCGGAATGCCTGGCCTATATCAAAGAAGTCTGGACCGACATGCGGCCATTAAGTTTACGGAAGAAGATGGAGGAACTGGCAAAAAATCCGCCGCCGCCGCCGCCTCCTCGCGATCCAAATCGGCCTCGTGAGAAGAGCCTGGTGGAAAAACTTTGCGAAGGCGACCATCCAGTCGAAGCCAGCTTGCGGCCGGAGAAGACAGCCAAGGCGCTTAAAGAGCGGATCGATATGGGGTATGTCCATATCAAATTTACCGAGACCAAAGGCGGCACCGAACTGGGAGTGAGAATCGATCGAGATACTCTGGATTTAAGTCAGGCGGATTTCGAGAACCAGGCAGGCACGGTTCACCTGGAGGGAGAACTAACGCTGGACTATGTCAAAGTACGATGCATTGCAGGTCTCGACCTCAAAACGCTCACCGGCAAAGGGCATCTTGTGCGGGTATAGGATAATTTGGAGAGCCATCCCACGGCGCTTGGCTAACCAGCCGATCGTTCTTTCAACCACATATCGTCGGGCCGGATGTTTCTTCCGGCCTTTCCGATCCGGCTTTTCTTCGCCAAAGTCTACCGGATGAGAGCATGGTAAAGACTTAGTTGTCTTTGTCCAGGCACAAGGAGGCAGCATGCCAATTTTATAATTAGGCGCCGGTATTACGATACGGTAGCTCGTTGGAATATTATAGTTGAGGTGAAAGGGATTGCCGCATGCCAAAAATTGTTGCGCTTCTCGCTTTTCGTAACGAAGAGAACTATCTTCCTGGGTTTTTCGCGCATCTCCGTAATTATGTTTCCGAATTCATCGTATTGGATGACAATTCGACCGACCGATCACTGGAGATCGCGCTGTCACAACCCTGCACGACAACTATTACTCGAAAATCCGAAGAATCACATCCCGATCACTTCTTCGAGGTTGATAACCGCCGTGCGTTGTTAGAAGAGGCGCTCACGCATGGGGCAGACTGGGTTTTATGCTGTGATGCTGATGAGCGCTACGAAATGTTATTTCTCGAGCAACTCTCTTCCATTACAAGTCACAGAAGAGTTGCGTATGCGCTGAGGTGTAGAGATCTATGGGATAGCAAAGATCACTACAGAGTAGATGGGGTCTGGCGGGGGAAGGCGAAATTTGTTCTGTTCCCAGCCATACCGTTTACTGACTATTACCCGAGTCAGGTCCTGCATACTAGATGGCCGCCACCTGGCATTCCGTGCCGTAGAAAGGATATCCTGGATTTTAATATTTACCATCTGCTAAGTCTTCGACGCGAAGATAGGGTTGCTCGTTTACAAAAATTTAAAGCCATTGACCCTGACTGCAGATACCAGCCGAAAATCGGCTATGACTATTTAATAGATGAGACTAACATCGCAGTTCAGCAGATAGCTCCAGAACACCGATTTCAGCTTCTTGCTGAAGATGCCCATCTACTCATATGACAGATCTTTCAATCATTCTTCCCTATTATAAACGTATCAAGGCCTTCAAACAGGCTATAGACTTCAATCATTCGAAGCTTATGAGCGCTCCTGAATGCTCAACTGAAGTTGTGTTGGTGCTGGACGAGCCGACGGAAGAGTCGGAGGTATTAGAATTGATCGGTCAGTACGATCAGATTTCATGGCGTGTCATTATCAACCGACAGGATCATGAATGGCGCAATCCGGCCAAGGCCATAAATGTAGGTATCCGTCATGCGAAAGGCGCATTTGTTTTAACAATGAGCCCAGAATGTCTGCACGTGACCGATGTCCCCCACATTCTTTTTAACTCGATCTCTTCTACTGATAGCTATTTTGCTGTCGGGCAGCTCCGTGATTGCAAACGAGAGGTCATCAATGAGAAAGGGCTCGTCCAAGCATTCGAGAGTGGTTTGGGTAACAAAATGTATTATGGCTCGGTTTGTAGCCCGCGGACAGTTTTGGAAGCTATCAGAGGCTATGACGAGTCTAACAAGACATGGGGCGGAGATGATGACAACCTCAGAGCGCGGATGATCCTCTATGGGTTAGAAAAAAAGCGCGTTTCAGAGGCGAAGATGATTCACCCATTCGATTTACCGCATCCAGGCAGAGGTATCAGGGATATATTGAAAACCAAGACATGGGATGAGCGCGAGGCTTGTTTATTCCCTTCTTCGGCCGTCGCGAATAATGAGAGCTGGGGGCGAGAATTTGGAGAGATTATTTATGAAAAAGAGTCTCATCAAAAGCTATTGCAAACCGCTTTTGTGCAGGAGAGCGAAAAAAGTAATGTCAGAATAGTGGCCGATACAAGTGAAATCCTTGAGGACTTTCTCCCAGAACGCTTGAAAACAGCCTCTCATCGCCCCGGGAAGACAGGAGGTATCTGTAGAATAATTGTTACTGATAGCGATGAGGGCGCCTAGACGATGGATTTGGATTTTCATGAAGGGAAAGCCAAAACTGCTGAAGGGGAGGCTGATTGTACAATCACAATCAAACAGCAGGATTTGATCGATATAGTGAACGGGAGACTTATTCCGCGGAATGCGATTATACAAGGGAGACTTCGCATTGTAGGCGATCTCCGATTAGCAAGTCAGGTAGAAGATATTTTTGTTGACGAATAAAGCGTGTAAGCTACTTGATATCGGGACACAAAACGCAAACAACCTTGGCCAGGCCTGGATGTCTCGGATTCAGCCCAGTCTATCATGCCCGATGCGCCATCTCTGCGCCTCGACGGTGAACGGGCATGATCATTTCGAACAATCGATGCAAACTAGTGACTTCATCACACTTTAATTTGCACATGCCTCAAGTAATAACACCCTATAACGCAGACCTGGTATCAGTAAAAGCAGGATTTTAGAGAGGACAATGTGGATGAGGGAATTGCGATTAGCGTGCTAATAGCCACACGCAACCGTGCCGAAGCCTTGAATGATACTCTGCGGAGCCTAAAGGCTCAGGTCGTTCCAAACGGTGTCATGTGGGAGGTAATAATTATTGATAATGGCAGCAGCGACCGAACATCTGACACAATCAATTGTAAAAAAAGAGAGTTACGATTGATTCATCTCGAAGAATCGAAGCCTGGGAAGAGCGCAGCCTTAAACAAGGCTTTGACAATTGCGCAGGGCGAGATCTTCGTCTTCACGGATGATGATGTAATACCATCACTCACTTGGCTGTCGGAACTGTACAGGGCGGCTCAATTGTGGCGCGATTATAATATCTTCTGTGGACCGATTATCCCATTGTATCCTCCTGACCTGCCCGACTGGTTCGACCCCACACATTTCTATACCAGTCCGGCCTTTGCGCGGTTTGAGGTTTCGCAACCTGAAGGTGTGCTGCCTAAACATATATTGCCTTACGGGCCTAACTTTGCTATCCGCTCTAGGATTATGGTCGGGGTAACATTTTGTGAGCAGTATGGACCAGGCCTTAATGAACCTCCAGGGGAAGATACCGAATTGATGATGAGGCTTGTTAATCAGGGCGAGCGCTGTATTTATCTCCCCTCAGCAAGCGTCGGGCACAAAATCGATCGTCGCACGATGAATCCCCAGTGGCTTAACCAAAGGGCTTTTAGGCATGGCAGAGGGCTCGTTAGACTGTCTGCCAATCAAACTTGGAGAAAGCTTCAAATGGCGCGGTTGTATCTCCTGGTTATCAAGATAGTGGTCAAATTTAAATACTGGCTGAGATCCTCAAAAGGCAGAAGCGATCGGGTTAAGCATGAATGGATTATCAACTTCCTTTGCGGCATGCAGCACGAATATCGCTTTACCATCGGTCGAGCGAAAGGATCCAAAATTAAGAAATAAGCGCCCTGAAGATCACCCTGAAGATCAATGGATTCGGCGCTTGGTTCACTCCAGGTCCCATGTTCGGCGCTCCAGCGAGCCATCGCGGCGACTCGCTGCCGCACGTTCTGGCCGATGGCATAGCTTCCGGATCAAAATTGCGCATTATCACTGAAACCTGCCTGTCCTGAATCGAGAACGGAATAATATGTCAACTACTGATTCTGATCTGCATTCGGCCACGGATCATGGTTTGCCAACTATAATCGATATCCTCCGAAAGAGGGCCTTCCATCAAGGGAATCAACCAGCTTATACATTCTTGGTTGATGGGCAGACAGAGAAGGAGGATCTAACCTATAAAGAGCTTGATCGCCGGAGTCGAGCGATTGCGGCTTCTTTACAATTTGCCGGAGGGGCCGGCGAGCGAGTATTGCTACTATATCCTCATGGGTTGGACTTTGTCGTCGCCTTTTTAGGCTGTCTGTATGCGGGAGTTATTGCGGCGCCGGCCTACCCGCCCCGACTTAACAGGTCACAACTCCGCCTTCAAAAAATTATTGAAGATACTCGGGCGACAATTGCATTGACGACGAAAGCTGCGCTGGCGAGAACAGAGCGTATTTTTCGTGAATCGCCATATGCAAAGAACTTGAGGTGGCTAATCACTGATGATATGCCGAGTGAGATTGAAGGAGAGTGGCGAGAACCGGAAGTTAATGGCGATACTCTTGCAATGATCCAATATACATCGGGTTCGACATCCGCTCCGAAGGGAGTGATGGTCAGCCATCACAACCTTCTTAGTAATCAGCGAATGATCCAGCGGGCATTTCGTCAAACCGAGAGGTCGATCATTGTCGGGTGGCTGCCTCTGTACCACGATATGGGCTTGATCGGGAACGTGCTCCAACCGCTCTTTCTCGGCGCCAGATGTGTGTTGATGTCTCCGACACTTTTTCTACAAAAGCCTTCCAGATGGCTTCAGGCAATTTCAGATTATCGAGCCACAACCAGCGGTGGACCAAACTTCGCCTATGATCTATGTGTTCGCAAGGTCAATCCGGACGAACGCGCTCAACTGGACCTCTCTAGCTGGACCGTTGCATTTAACGGAGCTGAGCCGGTCTTTCGCGAGACCATGGAAAGATTCGCTGCAACCTTCGCCGATTGTGGTTTCCGACGAGAAGCGTTCTTTCCATGTTACGGTCTGGCTGAAGCGACCTTGCTGGTCGCGGCGGGCCACGACAAATCGCAATCGGAAATCGAGGAGAGGGTGGTTGAGTCTGATCATCCGAGGCCGACCGAGATGCGCAATATTCAAAGGGAAAGAGTGAGTTGTGGGCGTGTTCTTCCCAACGAGCGTGTCGTCATCGTCGATCCCGAATCTCTGACGCCTTGCCCCGCTGAGAGTATTGGCGAGATTTGGATCTCGGGGCCCCACGTCGCGCGCGGATATTGGAATCAGCCCCAGGAGACGGCGCAAACTTTTGGAGCTTATCTGAGAGAGTCCGGAGAAGGGCCATTTTTGCGCACAGGAGACCTGGGATACATAAAAGACGATGAACTGTTCGTTGCTGGCAGAATCAAAGATGTGATCATCATCCGCGGGCGTAACCATTACCCACAGGACATAGAGTTAACTATTCAACAGTCAGATCCGATGTTGGAATCCGGCGCTTGCGCCGCATTCTCCGTCGAAGAAGCTGATGAAGAGCTGTTGGTGATAATTAAGGAGTTGAGCCATCGGGTAGAATATCCCCACTCTATTGTTGAAGGCATCCTTGAGGCAGTGGCGAGGGAACATGAGGTTCAGGCGCATGCCATTGTGTTAATCAATATGGGGGGCATGCCAAAAACCACCAGCGGCAAAATCCAACGATACGAATGCCGGAATAAGTACCTGCAGGGTAAGCTGGACCCTATCATTGAATGGCGCGGGAACATCACGTCAGACGTGGAACCGGAAAATATATACGATAGCGGGAAACCGGGTGCCATAGTTACTATTGAAAACAGTCTTTTATCATTTCTTGCGGCAAACCTGAGATGTGATATTGAATACCTGAGTGTCGACAAACCTCTTATTAAATTGGGAGTGGATTCACTGACGGCAATTGAGTTGTCGCATCACCTTGAGTCGAGATTTGGTTTGGTTATACCCGCCGTGAGTCTGCTCGAAGATGTTACCATCGCCCAGCTTGCACAGAGAGCGCGAGGGCAGCTCAAGGGCGCTAGCTATCATTCGCCGCTTTCACCGGCGCTGGTTCCGAAGGAGAAAACTGAGCATCCACTATCTTATGGTCAGCGGAGCTTGTGGTTTTTGTCCCAGCTTGCGCCACTCAGCGGGGCATATAACGTTTCTTCAGCGATGAGGATTCGGTCGGCTCTGGATACTAAGGCTTTGGAGCGTGCGCTGCGAAAGATTGCAGATCGTCACGATTCATTGCGAACTGCATTTCTATCCTGTGACGGCGAACCTCTACAGAGGATCCATGAGAAATCGGAGGTTTCACTGCTTGAAACGGATGCGTCTTCCTGGAGCGACGAGTCGCTCGATAATTATCTAGTCGAAGAGGCTCTCCGCCCTTTCAATCTCGAGCAGGGCCCGCTGTTGAGAGTGAGCCTTTTGACAAGGGCGCCACAAGATCGCATTCTCTTGTTCGTTGCGCATCACATCGCGGTCGATCTCTGGTCGATGGGAGTGCTGATCCATGAATTGGGCCTTTACTACCGAGCAGAGATAGATTCGGCCGAGGCGCCGCTGGGCCCCTTGCCAGTACGGTATATCGATTACGTCTACTGGCAGAGAGAGCTGTTAGCGGGACAAGAAGAAGAGCGGCTCTGGTCATACTGGCGGAGCCAGTTGGCTGGCGATTTAGGCACGCTGGACACCCTCGCCGATCGGCCTCGACCACCGCTTCAGACTTTCCGGGGTGACTCCCAACCGATTTGCTTGAGTATGGATCTGACTCAATCGCTCAAGTCTCTCGGGCAAGGCCACAAAGCTACCCTATACATGACTCTCCAGGCCGTATTTCAGGCGCTGCTCCACCGCTATACTGCCCAGGAGGATATCATCATGGGATCTCCCATGGCAGGTCGAGGCGCCGCGGAGTTAGCCGGTTTGATCGGGTACTTTGTGAATCCGGTTGTCCTGCGGACGAGTATTTCCGGCAATCCGACCTTCAGCGCGTTTCTCGATCGAGTTCGTGAGGTAACCCTGAGCGCGCTCGCACACCAGGATTATCCTTTTGCTCTACTAATTGAACGCCTTCAGCCTGAACACGATCCGAGTCGATCTCCTCTTTTTCAAGTGATGTTTGGATTACAGAAGGCCCCTTCGCTAGGCGAAGGTAGACTGGCCTCGCAAGCCATAATTGAAGGTACACAACTGAACTTCGGCGGACTGTCGGCAGAGTCACTTGCTTTGCGGCGGCGAACACCTCGGTTCGACTTAAGCTTATCGGTCGTAGAGACTGAAGAAGGGCTGAAAGGGATGATCGAGTACAACGCCGACCTGTTTGATAAATGGAAAGTTCAGTCGTTAGCGGACCATCTCCGAACGCTGGCAGAGGCTGCGACTGCCAATCCGGGGAGAAGAATACAAGAACTCGACCTGCTGAATGAGAGAGAAAAACAGCAAATAATTATCGAATGGAATAAGACGGAGAGAGAATATCCCCTGGATTTACCGGTTTACATGCTGATCGCGGAGCATGCGATTTTAAGACCGGAATCGATCGCTGTTATCTACAAGGATGAGCGGCTTAGCTACCGGGAGCTCGATTGGCGGGCCAATCAACTGGCAAATTATCTGAGGGCGCTGGGTGTAGGGCCCGACTGTGTGGTAGGGCTGTATCTGGAACGATCAACGGAAATGGTCATCGGGCTATTGGGAATACTAAAGGCTGGCGCGGCATATATGCCGTTGGAGGCCGGGCAACCGATCGAGCGACTGCGAGTCATACTAGAAGATTCTTCAGCGGCGGCGGTAGTGATTAGGCGGGAACCTGCAGGAAGCCTGCCAGGCGACTGGCCTGGCGCTGTGATACTGGACAGAGACCGGGAGCGGATCGCAGGTTATAGCTGCCTTGCGCCAAAAGTGATTGGAAATCCGCGGAACCTGGCATACGTGATTTATACCTCGGGATCGACCGGGAAGCCGAAAGGAGTGATGATTGAGCATGGTTCGATAGTAAATCTGATGCAAGGATTAAAGGACACAGTATATGGAAGAGAAGTGGGAGAGCTGACAGTAAGCTTGAACGCCTCAATCGCATTCGACGCTTCAGTCAAGCAACTGATTCAATTGAGCAGGGGACATCGATTATGCATAGTGCCGGAACAAGAGCGCTTGGATGGCGGAGCGTTACTTGAATACATCAGGAGTAACGAAATAGATGTGCTGGACTGCACACCATCGCAACTGGAAGTGCTGATAGCGGCCGGGCTTGAGAGAGGAGAAATCACGCCGAAAATAGTATTGGTCGGAGGAGAAGACATCGGAGAGTGGAGTTGGGGTGAAATGGGGGCGAGCAAACGGGTGAAATATTACAACGTATATGGGCCGACCGAATGCACGGTAGATGCCACAGTATGTATGGTGATAAAGGGGGAATCCCCATCGATCGGAAGGCCCATAGCTAATACCAAACTATACATCCTTGATCGCGAGATGAAGCCTGTCCCGAGAGGAGTGCGAGGGGAGCTCTACATCTCAGGGGCTGGGCTGGCAAGGGGGTATCGAGGAAAGCCGGAACTGACGGCGGAAAGATTCATTCCGAACCTGTTTGGCCGGCAGAGTGGAGAGAGGCTATACCGGACGGGGGATGTGTGCAGGTATCTAGCGGATGGAAAGATTGAATTTGTTGAGCGAGCGGATGATCAAGTCAAAGTGCGTGGCTACCGGATCGAATTGGGAGAAATCAAGGCTGTGCTCGATGGGCACCAGGAGGTGAAACAGAGCGTAGTAGTGGCGAGAAAGAATGAGAGGGGTGAAACCGGACTAGTGGGATATGTGGTTAGAGAAGGCCGGGCAACAGCCGTCGAACTGAAGCAGTATCTCGCAGCGAGATTGCCTGCCTATATGATTCCGGAAGCGATCTTGATGCTGGAATGGATGCCGTTAACAGCTAACGGAAAGGTAGATCGGAAAAAGCTGCCACCGGTAAAAGATGGGGGCCGGCAGACGGAGCGGAAGTATGCCTCCCTGCGAACCCCGGTCGAAGAGTTTGTGGCCGGTATATTTGAAGAAGTGCTAAAGCTCGATCGAGTAGGGAGAGAGGACAACTTTTTCGAGATCGGAGGACATTCGTTATTAGCGACGCAGGTCGTCTCGCGAGTGAGGAGTAGGCTGGGGATTGATATAGGAGTGGGGAGCGTCTTCGAGAGTCCAACGGTGGAAGGTTTGGGGCGCAAGATTAATGAGGCGATCAGGGTGGGTAAGAAAAATGAGGCGCCACCATTGATGAGGGTCGAGCGCGAAGGCCGAAAAAAGGGAGGGGCGCCACTCTCTTTCGCACAGCAGCGCTTGTGGTTTCTAGACCAACTCATACCGAATGATTCCTCCTACAATCTGCCGGGGATGGTAAGGCTGGAAGGAAAATTGGATCTGGAAGTGTTGGAGAGGGTGATCAACGAGATCATAAGAAGACACGAGGCGCTGAGGACAAAGTTCGAAGTGGTAGCGGCTGAACCCGTACAGATGATCGGCGAATGGGAGCCTCGGAAACTAGAGGTCATGGACTTAACGGCTGTTTCCCATGAAGAGAGAGAGGAAGAAGTTCTTAGGATCGCGAGAGAGGAGGCGGAGACTGGATTCGATTTGAGCCGTGGACCATTGCTAAGAGTGAGAGTGCTCGAACTGGAAGAAGAGCAGCGCGTGCTGCTCTTCACCATGCATCATATCGTGAGCGATGAGTGGTCTACGGGAATTCTGGTCAGGGAAATAGGGGCGCTCTACGAGTCGTACTGCCTGGGGGAGGCCTCGCCCTTGAAGGAGTTACCGATCCAATACGCGGATTTCGCGGTCTGGCAGAGAAAGTGGTTGCAAGGCAGTGTGCTCGAAGCGGAGCTTGAGTATTGGCGGGGACAGTTGGCGGGAATAGAAGTCCTGGAGTTGCCGGTGGATTATCCGAGACCAGCAGTACGGAGTCATTGGGGAGCCAGCCGGCATTTCGTGGTTGAGAGAGAACTCGCGGAAGGACTGAGGGCTCTCAGTCAGCGCGCAGGGGTGACCCTATTTATGACGCTGCTGGGAGGCCTGGATATCTTGATGAGCCGGTATAGCGGGCAGAAGGATATAGTGCTCGGGACCGACATTGCCAATCGTAATCGAGCGGAGATCGAAGATCTGATCGGGTTTTTCGTCAATCAGTTGGTGCTGAGAGTGGAAGTGAAAGCCGGAGAGACCTTTCGCGAGTTGCTCAAACGGGTGAGGGCGGTATGTCTAGGGGCGTATGCGCATCAGGATCTGCCATTTGAGAAGTTGGTGGAAGAATTGCAACCGGAACGGGACTTCGGCCAATCACCCCTATTTCAGGCGAAACTGATCTTGCAGAACGCGCCGAGAGAAGAACTGAAATTGGGAGGGGCGAGGGGGAGCATCGGCGGTGATGAGTCGCGAGCGGGGAGTGAGCGGCAGACGGCGAAGTTCAATCTGACGATCTCCATCAGGGATTTGACCATGGATGGAGGGCATGGTTTGGTTGGAGCCGTGGAATATAGCCGAGACTTTTTTGAGGGGGAGACGATCGAGCGGCTGATGAACCATTACACGAATATCTTGAGAGGGGTCGTATACGGAGACCTTCGGAAGGAGAGCGAGGCGCCGATCTCTGAGCTGAGCTTGCTCGACGAGGCAGAGAGAGAGCAGATCGTTGGGGAGTGGAATGATACCGGAAGGTTCTATCCGAACGGCCGGAGCATTCACGAATTGATCGTAGAGCAAGCGATCCGGAGGCCGGAACGGATAGCCGTAAAATATGAGCAGGAGCAGATAAGTTACTGGGAATTGAACCAGAGGGCGAATCAACTCGCTCATTATCTGCGGGAGCTGGGCGTCGGGCCTGAAGTGAGAGTAGGAGTCTGTCTGGAACGGTCGATTGAGATGGTTGTCGGTTTGTTGGGGATACTGAAGGCAGGCGGAACCTACGTCCCCATGGACCCGACCTATCCGGACGAGCGGCTGAAAATGACGGTTGAGGACGCGGAGATGCGGCTCTTACTGACCGTGGAGCATTTGGTCGACCGATGTTCAGATCGAGCCGTAGGATCGATCTGCCTGGACAGAGACTGGAGAACCATTTCAACGCGAAGTTCCGAAGAGGTCCGGACGCAAGTAGAACTTGATAATGCGGCATATGTGATCTACACGTCCGGGTCTACCGGCAGACCCAAAGGAGTGACCGTCACTCATCGCAGCCTGCATAACTTATTCAATGCGGTGGACGAAAACTTACGTCTCAGCCAAGACGATGTCTGGACGGCGTTCCACTCGTATTCGTTTGATTTCTCGGTTTGGGAAATCTGGGGAGCGCTGATCCACGGCGGAACGTCAGTGGTCGTGCCTTACCTGATAGCCCGAGCGCCCGAAGAGTTTTACGAACTGGTCTGCCGGGAGGGCGTGACGATTCTGAATCAGACTCCTTCCGCTTTTCGGCATTTCATGAAAGTTGATGAAGAGGCGGGATCAGGCGCCGCCTCGAGTTTGAGAGCCGTGATTTTCGGAGGTGAGGCGCTGGAATTGAGCAGCCTGAAAGGGTGGATAGAGCGATACGGAGAGGAGTCTCCCCAACTGATCAATATGTACGGCATTACGGAGACCACTGTCCATACCACATACAAGAGGGTGAGGAGTGAAGACTTAAAAGTGTCTTCCGGGAGTCTCATCGGCCGGCCGCTGACGAACATGCGCATGTATGTGCTTGATGAAGGTCTGCAGGCAGCGCCGGTGGGAGTGGTCGGAGAGCTATATGTAGGAGGGGCCGGGGTGGCGCGAGGATATCTGGGAAGAGGAAATCTGACGGCCGAAAGGTTCGTGCCTACTCCCTATGGCAATGGGTCAGGAGAGAGAATCTACAAAACCGGAGACCTGGTACGGTACCGGAGAGATGGAAATATCGAATACCTCGGAAGAAGAGATCATCAGGTGAAGATACGGGGTTACCGAATCGAGCTGGGAGAGATCGAAGCTGCGCTCTTGCAGCACGAGGCGATCAGTGAGGCGGTGGTGATAGCCAGAGAAGAAGCTGGAGGAGACAAGCGGCTTGTAGCCTATTTGGTGAAGGGCCAGGGTAAACGATTGACGATAGGCGAGGTGAAAGAATACCTGAGGCAAAGATTGCCAGACTATATGGCGCCGGCGGCGTTGGTCATAGTGGAGACGATGCCGCAGACTCCGAATGGCAAGTTGGATCGCAACGCTTTGCTCCGGTCGGCGTGGGAGTCGGAAGAGGACCACGCGGATTACATCCCCCCCCGGACGCCGGTCGAGGAAATCCTCGTCGGGCTTTTCGAGGAGGCGTTGAAGCTTAATCGAGTAGGAATACGCGATAACTTTTTCGAGATCGGAGGCCATTCGCTGTTGGCCACACAGGTCATCTCACGAGCGAGGAATGCCTTCGGGGTGGATGTCGGAGTGAGGAGCATCTTCGAAGAGGCGACGGTGGAAGGAGTGGCGAGCAGGATTCAGAAGGCGATGATGGCTGGGGAAAAAGACGAGGCGCCTCCGCTGGTCAGAGCCTCCAGGGACGGTCAAGGGAAGAGGGGGCTGCCACTCTCCTTCGCGCAGCAGCGGTTGTGGTTTCTAAATCAGATGGCGCCGAATGATCCCTTCTACAACATTCCGGGCGCCGTAAGGTTGGAGGGCAGGTTGGATCTCAAGGCGCTGGAATCCGCGATTAATGAGGTGGTGAGAAGACACGAAATCTTGAGAACGAGAATCGAAATAGAAGAAGGTGAGCCGGCGCAGGTGATTGACGAATGGGAACCGCGGAGATTGGAGATTGCAGACCTGACGAGCATTCCCCCGGAGGAGAGAGAAGAAGAGGTCAAGAGAACGGCGAAATTGGAGGCGGGGATCGGATTCGATCTGAGCCAAGGGTCGCTCCTGAGAGTCAAAATCCTCAAACTGGAAGAAGCGGAACACGTGGCGCTCTTAACGATGCACCACATCGTATGTGATGCAGGATCGATGGAAGTGCTTGTGCGGGAGGTAGGTGAGCTTTATGAGGCGATCAGCGAAGGGAATTTCTCTCCGTTGCCGGAGTTAAAGATTCAGTATGCCGATTATGCATATTGGCAGAGACTTTATCTCAGGGGTGAGGCGCTGGAAAGGCATTCTCGGTATTGGAAGAAGCAACTCAGCGGCAAGCTCCAAGTAGTAGATCTAGCTTGCGATCACCCTCGCCCCCTGGTTCCCACATATCGCGGGGCGGCGAAATCAATCTTACTGCCGGACGAGTTGTGTAAATCACTGAGGTCACTAAGCAAGAGAGAAGAGGTGACTCTCTTTATGCTTCTACTAGCGGCGTTCAAGACGCTGCTCTATAAGTACACGGCCCAAGAGGATGTTATTGTAGGGACGGCAGTGTTGAACAGAGATCGGGCAGAGCTGGAACCTCTCATCGGATTTTTTGTAAATATGCTACCGATCAGAACCTATCTCGGCGGTAACCCCAGATTCAGCGAGTTATTGAAGCGGGTGAAAGAAGTGGCGTTGGGCGCCTATGCTCATCAGGAGATGCCATTCGAAAAGTTGGTCGAAGAGGTACAACCGGAACGGGAGCAGAGCCAGATGCCACTCTTTAACATTGCGTTTGGGGTGCAGAATGCGCCTCAAGATAAGGTGCGCCTGAGTAAGCTTAAGATCAGTCCCGTTGCCGGAGGGCATGAGTCGGCAAGAGTTGATTTGTCGTTGTGGATCATCGAAGGCGCGGAAGCGCTATGGGCCAGATGGGCATACAGCACCGACCTCTTCCAGGAAGAGAGGGTGGTCCGTATGCACGGACATTTTGAAACTTTACTCTCCAATATCGTCGCTCGGCCGGATGCCCTGTTGGACAAGATCGAGATGCTCAGCGAGGCTGAGAGAGCGCAACAAACCCAGAAACGCGTCATTCACGAAAAATACAATTACAATAGATTCAAGAGTGTCGAGCCGAGGGCGGTTGCGCTTTCGGAGGATTAGATCGGTTTGCAATTGGGTGTACGGATCAGTACCGCGAGCGGTAGCGAGCGTGGCTTACCGAAGCGGTTTCTTAATGGAGCACGCTCGCTACCGCTCGCGGTACTGATGAGTGTACGGGTCAGTACCGCGAGCGGTAGCGAGCGTGGCTTATTGAAGCGGCCTCTTGATCGCAGCCACGCTCGCTACCGCTCGCGGTACTGATCCGGCGCCCCCGTACACGCAATCGCAAACTGATCTAGGCCGCTTTTCGGCGGTCAAGGATGAATTTTACCCTGCCTCACCCCGAAAGGGGGGAGGCTTCGTAGGCGTAACCATGAGCGAGCCATTGTTAATCGAAGCTGTCAAGAATGGAGCATATGCTGAGGCGGAGCAGTTAATCAGGAGCGGCGCCGACGTAAATCAACAAGACGAGCAGGGATGGACTTCCCTGAACTTTGCGGCAGGTAAAGGAGATCTCTCTCTGGTCAAGCTCCTGGTTGAGAATGGCGCCGACGTCTTCAAGGTTGGCCGCGACCGCAGGACGCCCTATATGATTGCCTTGGCTGCAGGCCGAGTCTCGGTCGTGCAATATCTTGGAACCGTCGAGGATAACTACACAGGAGAAAAGACTGCGCGCCCGGAACGAAATTACTGCAAAGCTTATTACCTAGGGGACCTCAGAAAATATTCCGCATGGATAGAGAATCGCATCAACTGGAAAAATAAGGAGAACGGCGACCGGGATGTTAATAGCAGTTCCGAAGAACCTTTCACCGACGAAAGGATTGTGTTCATCCACCATGATTTTACCGTGACAGAATCGATGTTGCACAACGAAAACGTGATTTTCAACCAGGGCGATTCGGCTTGGAAGGATTTCTGCGCAAATACGCTGAGCTTCAAAGTCCCTGACGATCTTGATTTAATCCCAGCCTGACAGGTGTGTATGTGAACGAGATAGTAGAATCCTATCCCTTGACGCCCGTGCAACAAGGCATGCTATTTCATAGCCTGTGCTCGCCAGCCACGGGTATGTATGTAAGGCAGATGATATACACCCTGCGCGAGGGTGTAGACATCGGTCTCTTGACCGATGCATGGCAGATGGTCGTTGATAGGCACCCGATTTTCAGGACAGCCGTTCGCTGGGAAGGGCTCGACGAGCCTGTCCAGAATGTTAGCGACCACGTCTCCGTCTCGATCCGATGGGAAGACTGGTCAGAGTCCGCCGGATCGCAACGGGAAAGCCGGTTGCAAGAATACCTCCAGCTTGATCGGACAAAGGGATTCGACTTAAGCGCCGAGACCCCGATGAGGCTCACACTCATAAGGATGGGTGAGGAGGATTACCGACTCGTCTGGACGTTTCATCATATCCTGAGCGATGGCTATTCAGATGTATTGGTTTCCAAGGAAGTTTTCACTCTCTACGATGGGCTGCGCAATGGAGAGAGGCCGCAACTGAAACCAGCCCCTTCTTACGGTGTTTATAGTCTATGGCTCGCCGGGCAGCCCAGGGCCGGCGCGGAGGCATACTGGCGGCGAAGGCTCAAAGGTATAACGGCCCCGACCCCACTGGCGGCAAACGGCAGGCCGGTCAATGGAACGAGGACTCAGCCGGAGCTAGGCGAGCTGACCATACAGTTGTCCGATCTGACAACGGCGGCGCTCAACTCTCTGGCGGCAGAACATGGGGTCGCGCTCAGCACGCTGATGCATGGGGCCTGGGCTTTGCTATTAAGCCGTTACAGCGGCGAGCAGGAGGTAGTCTTCGGCGTTGTAAGAGAGGGGCGCAAATCGGCGCTCGATGGAGCAGACCTGATGGTCGGCCCGTTCATGAGCACTCTTCCGCTGCGTGTGAGCGTTCCGCCCGACATGCCCGTACTAACCTGGCTGAAAAGGGCGCGCGCTATGTGGACGGAGCTGCGTGACTACGAACACACGCCGTTGTTGCAGATACAAAGCTGGAGCGAATTCCCCCGGGGCGCTCCTCTGTTCGAGAGCGTGTTGGTTTATAACAGACTTCAGATGGACTCCATATTGCGGAGGCAACTGAAGAACTGGCGGCGCCGGGAGATTCGTAGCGTCCAGTCGCGGACCAATTACCCTATAACTATCACAGGAGTTGGAGAGGATTCATTCGAGCTGAGGTGTAATTATGACAAGTCTCGATTCGATGAGGATTTGATTGAGAGAATACTCGGGCATGTTAAGACGATCCTCGAAAACATCGAGAGCAATCCCGCTTGCCGCCTGAGCGATATCTCGATCTTAACTGAGCAAGAGAGAAACAGGTGTCTATTCGAGTGGAATCTCTCGGCGGCCGATTACAATTTTGACTCCTGTATTCATCACTTGTTCGAGGTCCAGGCGGAAAGAACTCCGGACTCAGTCGCCGTAGCCAGCCGTGACCGACACCTAACCTACAGTAACCTGAACAAGCGGGCAAATAAGCTCGCTCATCATCTGCGCGGGCGCGGTGTCGGACCCGAGTCGCTTGTGGCCATCTGCATGGAGCGCGGGCAGGGCCAGATAGTCAGCGCGTTGGCGACGCTTAAGGCAGGCGCGGCATATATACCGCTCGACCCGAACTATCCGAAAGCGAGAATAAGGGGTGTGCTCGAAGATGCGCGGGCGAATGCGCTACTCACTCAGCAAAACATGCTTGAGCGGCTGCCCGATTGCAAAGCGAAAGTCATATGCCTTGACCTGGACTGGGCGCTGGTTGACGAAAACGATGGATCGAATCCTGACATCGGCGCGCTTCCAACCAACCTCGCCTATGTTATCTATACATCCGGTTCAACCGGTAAGCCGAAAGGTGTTCAAATATCGCACGCAAGCCTGGTCAATTTATCGCTCTGGCATCATCGCGTTTACTACATAAGCTGCGCGGACCGGGCCACTCAACTGGCCGGTCTTTCCTTTGACGCATCGATCTGGGAGGTATGGCCCTATCTGACAGCCGGGGCGAGCGTCAATATACCGGGCGAGGAATCTCTATCGTCGCCGGCGAGTCTCGTTGACTACTTGGCGCGCGAAGATATTACGGTCAGTTTTTTACCGACGCCCCTGGCGGCGTTGGCCCTCGAAGAGCCGTGGCCGGAAAGTGTACCGCTTAGGCTGATGCTGACGGGAGGTGATAGGCTGAATCGGGCTCCTAAACCCCACCTCCCGTTTACGCTCGCAAACAATTATGGTCCGACTGAAAGTACCGTAGTCGCTACCTGGACCCTGGTTGCGCCCACCAGTGAATGCGATGATCCTCTGAGTATAGGCAGGCCGATATTTAACTCGCAGGCTTACCTTCTTTACGACAACCTGCAGCCCGTTCCCGTCGGCGCCACAGGGCAGATACATATCGGCGGTCATGGTCTCGCGCGCGGCTATCTGAACCAACCTGAATTGACGGCGGAAAAGTTCGTTCCCAATCCGTTTGCGGAACACGCCGGAGGGCGGCTCTATAAGACGGGGGACCTGGGGCGTTATCGAATTGATGGGAATATCGACTTCCTCAGCCGCTTTGACGATCAAGTGAAGATACGAGGGGTGCGAATAGAACTCGGGGAAATCGAAGCCGAGCTAGCGCAACTCCCTTGTGTGCGAGAAGCGGCGGTCCTGGCGAGACAAGACGCCGCAGGCCAGATGCGTCTGGTCGCCTATGTAGTTCTGGAGCCCGAAGCGGCAGGCGCTGATTTGATAAGGCGCCTGAAAGAAAAGCTGCCTGACTACATGCTTCCCACCGCGTTCGTCACATTGAATGCCCTGCCAACTACTCCCAATGGCAAACTTGATCGAAACGCCCTGCCGATCCCCTCCAATCCGGATCAGGGGCTTGACGCGAATTACACGGCGCCCCGCACGCCGGAGCAAGAAGTCATAGCGGAAATCATGGCCGATTTATTGGGCATAGAGAGAATGAGCCTGCACGACGACTTTTTCGCGCTTGGCGGGCATTCGCTCCTGGCAATGAAGTTCATCGGCCGCGCGCATAAAACGTTTCGAGTCACTCTGTCATTGCGGGAGTTCTTTAAGAGCCCGACTATCGCAGGCGTCGCATCCCGGATCAAGGACTTGCTCAAAGCGGAGGCGGGCGACTCGGTCCCGCCTCTCAAATCAGTATCTCGGGCAGGGCATTTACCTTTATCTTTTGCGGAAGAGCGCCTATGGCTTCTGGACCAGCTTCAGCCGGGCAGTTCCGACTACAACATACCGGTAACCTATCTTCTCACCGGCGCTTTAAATGTCGAAGCTTTGCGCCAGACCCTTAGTGAGATCGTGCGGCGGCACGAATCGCTACGCACCACGTTCCCTGCCGAAAACGGGCAGCCGGTACGAGTTATCCACCCCGAGGGCCAGCTTGCGTTATCGGTAATAGACAGCCGAGGGCTGCCGGAGGCTGAGCGTGAAGAGGTCATGAAATGGGTTGTTGATGAACACGCCGGGGCAGGATTCTCCCTTGGCAAAGGCCCTCTTATCCGTGCGGCTTTGCTGAAGATCACGCGCGACAGGCACGCGCTGATGATAGGGCTGCACCACATAGTCTTCGACGGGTGGTCTATGATGGTACTGCTGTCCGAGATCAAGGCGACCTATGAGGCTTACACCAGTGGCGGCCCGTCGGGGCTTGCGGAGTTGACCATCCAGTACGCCGACTACGCGACTTGGCAGCGGGAGTGGCTGCAGGGGGATGAGCTGGATAGGCAGATGAGCTACTGGGGCAAGCAGTTGGCCGGGGTGGGGGTGCTGCAGATGCCGACCGACCGGGCCAGGCGGGCGCAGCGCAGTAGCAGTGGAAGCAAGCAAAGCCTGAGGCTGAGCAAGGAGGTGGAGCAAGAGCTCAAGCAGGTAAGCAGGCGAGAAGGAGTGACGCTGTTCATGGTGATGATGGCAGGGTGGAGGATGTTGCTGCACCGGTACAGCGGGGAGGTGGACATAGCGATAGGAGTGCCGATAGCGGGGAGGACGAGGGAGGAGACTGAAGGGCTGATAGGGTTCATGGTGAACACGGTGGTGATGAGGGGGGAGGTGAGAGGCGGCGACCGGGCTGAAGAAGTGATAAGGCGTGAGAGGGATGTGGCGATGGGAGCGTATGGGCATCAGGAAGCGCCGTTCGAGAAGGTAGTCGAGGAGTTGGCGCCCGAGCGGAGTCTGACGCATTCGCCGCTCTTCCAAGTGCTTTTCAACCATATAGACTTCAGGGACACTTACCTGGAGCTTGCCGGTCTGGACTCGTCTGAGATCATGACGAGGGCAACGGCGGCAAAATTCGAGTTGATCTTGACCCTTTTTGAAACCCAGCAAGGCCTTAGCCCAACGATTACCTATAGTACCGAACTGTTCGACGCTACGACTATAAACAGAATGCTCGGGCATTATGCGACCTTGTTGGAAAGCATAGTGTCCGACCCGCTCCAACGCGTCTCACAGGCGGAGATCCTCACACCAAGTGAAAAAGATCAGTTGTTAATCCATTGGAACGATACGGATACGCAGTTCGATCAAAGCGTCTGCCTGCACGAACTATTCGAGTTGCAAGCTCTTCGAACGCCCAATGCGCTTGCTGTGATCTTTCGCGATAGCCATATCACTTTCGAGGAGTTGAACCGCAGAGCCAACCAATTGTCCGAACACTTGCGCGAGTTGGGAATTGGGCCGGAGTCCGTGGTCGGCCTTTG
>Ga0187894_10001868_pt1 | contig 26272 bp, 25 predicted proteins | sample GBC1701081metaG_FD_136650 | JGI IMG/M metagenome (GOLD analysis project Ga0187894, IMG submission 136650) | White microbial mat communities from a lava cave in the Kipuka Kanohina Cave System on the Island of Hawaii, USA - GBC170108-1 metaG ... | reverse complement strand
CTGATAGCCAGCAGCGAGGTGAAGAACACCAGGTAGGCCGGCGTCACCCACCTGGGTCCGAAGTGAACCGCCGTAGCGACGAACACGAGACCGGTCGCCAAGTGGACAAGAACTCCGCTGACCAGGGCGCGCTTAGCGTTGACAGCGACCGACGCCTCAAAAACGGGGTCGGGATCCGGTTCCGATTGGGTGTCGGTGTCGGCCTCGGCGACGGTGTCGGATTCGGTGACGGATTCGGTGACGGATTCGGTGACGGATTCGGTGACCGATTCGGTGTCGGATTCGGCGTCGGTGTCGGTGTCGGTGTCGGGTTCAGGATCGGGTAGCGGAGGGAGGTAAACCGCCTCACCCCACAAGGGCCACATCTTCTGGCGCCTCGGCACCCGGTCGATCAACAGGTTGACGAAGCCTCCGACCATCAGGCCCACCAACCCGCAGACGACCACGAAGCCCAGATACATCAGCTCTCGACCGCGCTCCACATGGCCTTGAGAGGCGCCTCGCATCCGGTCCACAGGGTGAACTGCAGCGCCGCCTGATGGACCAGCATGGCTAGTCCGTTGGCGGTCCGGGCTCCCTGGGCATCGGCCGCCTCCAGCAGAGGCGTCACGAGAGGGTAGTAGTTGAGGTCTACGACCAACTGGGTCGCGCTGAGGAGGGACACGTCGATCAGCGATGCTCTGCCTTCATCAACAGCGGGGCCTTCATCAACAGCGGGGCTTTCATCAACAGCGGGGCTTTCATCAACAGCGTCCCCGTCGCCTCCACCGCTCGGCCCGGTCCGTCCCACCGGGATGGCATTGACCACGAGGTCCATGGCCGTGACCTCGGCGGGTTCCCCCACGCGGCCGACCGGTCCGGCGAACGCGCAGGTGCTGATTGCGTTGGCGCGGGTCCGATTGACCACCACCACTTCGCCAGCACGGGCCCGGGCCAGCGACCGGGCAATGGAGCGGGCCGAGCCGCCGGCGCCAAGGATCATGCAGCGCCGACCTGAGGGGTCGAAGTCGGATTCGGCGAGCGACGCCACCAATCCGGCGCCGTCGGTGCACTCCCCCCGCAACCTACCGTCGGCCTCCCGCACCACGGTGTTGACCACGCCCAGAGCCATCGCCTCGGGCGAGAGGCGGTCCACTTCGTTGGCCACCGTCAGCTTATGAGGCGAGGTGACCGACATACCGTCGAAGCCTTCAAGGGCCCGCATGCCCCGCACGGCCTGAGGAACCCGGCCCTTGGCCACCTCGAACGCGGTGTAGATCCACTTCAGACCGCAGGCGGCAAAGGCGGCGTTGTGGATGGCCGGCGAGAGCGAATGCGCCACCGGTGAGCCGATCACAGCGGCCAGGCGAGTCGGTATCGGGGAGGACCCACCGGGCTCGGGCCCTCCCTCATCGGTTTGCGTCGAAGCGTTCACAGAAGCCCCTTGCGGGCCGATTCGGCTTTGAATCGCTCGAATTCGGCGCTGGTCGTCGCAAAGGCGTGGCGGCCGTCGGCATCGGTCAAGACGTAGTAGATCCACGATCCCGGCGTGGGACTGAGCGTCGCGCTCAGCGCCGCCCGTCCCGGTCCGGCGATGGGCCCGGGAGGCAGACCAGGGATCCGGTAGGTGTTGTAGGGGGAGTCCACTTTCAGGTCCGACAACAGCAGTCGGGGCTTGTTGACGCCCAGGGCAAACTGCACCGTGGCATCGATTTGCAGCGGCATGCCCCGGGCCAACCGGTTGTAGATGACCCGGGCGATGGGACCCCGGTCAATGTCGACTTTTGCCTCGCGTTCCACCAACGAAGCGATGACCACGGCTTGATGAGGAGTCACCCCGAGCCGGCGGGCGGCGGCGGTGAGGTCCAGATCGGTGGCCAGTCCGTCGAAGGCCCCGACCAGTCTGGCCAGTATCTGCGCCTCGGTCTCTCGCGCTCCGACCTCGTAGGTTTCGGGCAGGACGTAACCCTCAAGGCTCTGGCCTTGGGGCTGATACCGGGACCGAACGGTGCCGGACTTGACCGCTTCGGTGAAAGCGGCCGCGCTGCGGCCGGGGAGGCGACCGACCACCTCGGCCACCTGGCCCAGGGTGAGGCCTTCGGGAATGGTGAGGCGCTGGCCGGCCTTGATGGCGGCGCCGCTGGTGAGGACTCCGACGACGGTGTCGAGGTCTTCGCTTTGGCGCAGCACAAAGTCCCCCGCTTCGATCCGGCTGGCATCGGCTCGCTTCAGGTAGAACTCGAAGAAGCGGGCGCTACGAATCACCTCAGCTTCTTCCAAGGTTTGAGCGATGGCGGCCGGCGTCGCCCCCCGTGCCACGGTGACCGTCACCTCCGCTCCCACCGGTCCGGGGGGACGAACCTGGCGGCCGAACCAGGTCAGGGCGACCGCGCCCGCTGCGATCACCAAGACCAGCAAGGCGCCGAGCACCCATGGCCAACGGCGGCGGTTCACTCGGGCTCGCCCCGGCGGGCGGCGCCGTCGAGCCAGAACTGGAGTATCACCGACGCCGCCATCGAATCGATGTCGCGGCGGCGCTGGCGGGAATTTCGCCCGGCAGCGGCCATGGAGCGATGCGCCGACACGGTGGACAAGCGCTCGTCGCAGTAGTCGACGGGCACGCCGAGGATTGGGGCCAGCGCCTCCGCCTCCACTCGCGCCGCCTGCGCCGCCGGGCCTTCGGTGCCGTCAAGCGACAGAGGAAGGCCGATGATCACGCGCTCCACCCCCAACTCGGCGACCAAGGCGGCCAGGGCTCGGCGGTCGGCGGCGGGGTCAGCTGAGCGGTTCAATACCGAATGAGGAGTAGCCAAGATCCCCTGAGGATCGCATACGGCCACTCCCACCCGGCGCGAGCCAAGGTCCAACGCCATCACCCGCACGATGCTCAGACCGGGACTTGGGAGGCGCCGGCCAAGGCCGCTGCCGCCCGCACCTGGTCGAGAGCCTCGTCGAGTCGCTCGGGATGGCGGCCACCGGCCACGGCCACGTCCGCGCTCTTGCCTCCGCCCCCGCCCACCGTCCGCGCCGCTTCGGACAGCAAATCCGAGGCCACCAGTCCGGCTCCTTTGGCCACGGCGGCCACCAGCGCCACCCCTCCACCGTCGGGCACTGAGCCCAACACCACGGCCTGAATACCCGGCAGGGCGCGCACCGCCAAAGCCAGATCCCGTAGGTCGTCGCGACCGGTCCCGTCGCAGCGCCTCACCACCACCCCGTCCACGGCCTCACGGGCGAGCCCTTCGGCCCTGCCGGTGGCTTCACTTCGGCGCAACTGGCGAAGTTCATCGCCCGCTGCCTTCTGATCATCGATCAGGCGACTCACCCGGTCGCCGATCTCGGCCGGCGCCACTCGCAGCTGGGCGGCCACCGCCCGAAGGGTGCCTTTGTCGTCGCGAATCCGATCGAGGCTGGGTTCTCCGGTAAGGGCTTCAATGCGGCGCAGGTTGGCGCCGATCGAGGTTTCACCGAGGATCGTCACCGGTCCGATACTGCCCAGGGCGTCCACGTGGGTGCCACCGCACAGCTCCACGGAATGGGCCCCTGCCTCCACCACCCGGACCACGTCGCCGTACTTGTCGCCGAAAAAGGCGATGGCGCCCCGGTCGCGAGCCTCGGCCATCGGCATTTCGGTTACCCGGACGGCCGAGTTGGTCAGGATCTCGTTGTTGGCGAGGCGCTCGATGCGGTCCAACTCGTCGGGGGTCACGGCGGCGTAATGGCTGAAGTCAAACCGCAGCCGGTCCGGCGCCACCAGCGAGCCGGCCTGCTTCACGTGGTCGCCCAACACTTTGCGCAGAGCCCAGTGCAGCAGGTGGGTGCCGGTGTGGTTGCGACGGATGGCGGCTCGGCGATCGGTGTCGACGGTGGCGGTGGCCTCCTCGCCCTCGACGATGTCACCCTCCACGATGCGAGCCCGATGACACCACAGGCCGGTGGCGGCGTAGGTGGTGTCGATCACCTCGGCTCGACCTCCGTCGGTGACGATCAAACCGGTGTCGCCCACCTGACCACCCCCCTCGGCGTAGAAAGGGGTGACATCGAGCACGATCTCGATCAAGCGGGCATCGGCCTGGGGCCCGGCGATCGGGAACTGTGCCAGCACTCGACCGCGCGACTCGGTGGCGGCGTAGCCCACGAAGCGGGTGGGGCCGTGATCGTCCAGCAACAGTCGGTAACGCTCGACCCGCTCGACATCGCTGACAGCGCGACGGCTGCGGGATGCCCGGGCCCGGGTGCGCTGGAGGTTCATGGCGGCTTCGAACCCGGCCACGTCCACTTCGACCTGGTGTTCGGCGGCGATCTCCAACGTGAGTTCAAGGGGGAAGCCAAAGGTGTCGTGCAGCTTGAACGCGACAGCTCCCGACAGCACCGGCCCATCGCCGGGCTCAAGACGGGAATCAGCTTCCGACGCCGCTGGTGACCTGGCCGAAGCCAACTCCTGGTCCAAGAGATTCGAGCCGGCCCGCAGAGTGTGAGCGAACCGATCCTCTTCGCGTACCGCAACGTCGAGAATGGCGGTGGCATTGGCCCGCAGGTCCGGGTAAGCCCCACCCAGAACCTCGATAGCAGTCGTGATCAGACCCGGCGTCACCGCAGTGTCGACGCCCAGCCCATAGGCGTGGCGAACGGCGCGGCGGATGATCCGGCGCAACACGTAGCCCCGATCTTCGTTGGAGGGAAACACACCGTCATTGATCAGCATGGTCATGGCCCGGCCGTGATCAGCCATGATCCGCAGCGAACGGTCGAGTTGGTCGTCACGGCCGTAGTTCCGGCCGACCGCGGCTGCAGCAGCCGCCACCAACGGGGCCAGCACGTCGGTTTCGAACACCGAATTGACCCCTTGGACAATGGGCAGAATCCGCTCGAGGCCGGCGCCGGTGTCGATGTTGCGTCGGGGTAGGTCCTCCAGCGAACCATCCGGACGGCGGCGGTACTGCATGAAGACCAGGTTCCAGATCTCGACGTAACGCTCGGCACCGCCCCCCGCCGGGCCACCCGGGGCGCCGTGGCCGTCGCCCTTGTCCCAGTACAGCTCCGAGCACGGACCACACGGGCCGGCGGCGCCTTTGGCCATCTCCCAGAAGTTGTCCTCGCCCATGCGCTGGATCCGCTCGCCCGGCACGCCGACTACGTCGCGCCAGATGCCCTCGGCCTCGTCGTCGTCGAGATGCACGGTCACCCAGATCCGCTTGGGATCGAGATCCAGGACTCCGGTCACCACCTCCCAGGCATAGGGAATGGCATGTTCTTTGAAGTAGTTCCCGAAGCTGAAGTTGCCCAACATCTCGAAAAAGGTGAGGTGCCGGGTTGTGTCACCGATGATGTCGATATCGGCAGTGCGAAAACACTTCTGCACCGAAGTGGCCCGCGGCGGATCGGGGGCCGGCTGCTCGCCGGCCAGTATGCCTATGAACTGGTTCATGCCGGCGTTGGCTAACAGGGGCGCGGCCGGGTGGTGGGGAATCAGTCCCTCCGAAGCCACGAGCGTGTGACCGCGATCAACGAAGAAGCCGGTGAAGGCCTTCCGCAACTCCTCCGCCGTCACGACGAGGCGCGCCTATCGCGCCGGCCGGGGATACTGCGGTTCGAGCGTGGAGGCATAGGTCGAGCGGGATCCAGTTCGGCCCACAGCTGCGCCTCGCGCTCTTTCATGGCCTCGCGGCCCACTGTTAGCGCATCGCGAATCTCACTTCCCACCTGGCCCGACGCCTCCAGCAGATTGGCGCCCAGACGGCTCGGGGTGAAGCGGTCGACTTGGCGCCGGACGCGCCTCATTACCGAAACCGAAGAGGCCGCTCCCACCATCATCCCCGTCGACAGCCAGAAGGCCCGCTTCATGGGCTGATTCTCTCCCGTGGAAGCCCGGTGCGCGCGCCAACGGCTTCGAAAGCGCCGAATCGATCCCTAAGAGGGAGAATCGGCGCCCGGTGCCAGCACAGCTGACGCTTTACGCAGCGAGCGCCCTCGGCCCAAGCGCCGCACTGACCCGGTCCGATTTCGACCGAGACGAGCGACAGCCCGAGCCCCTCCCGACGCCAAGGCCAGCGCCTTGACAGCAGGATTGGAGAACAGGCTGTAGGCCAACTTGGAGGCAGAATCGACGGTGCCCGAAATGGAGTCCGCCCGGGTCAACAAAGTGTCCACCTTGTCCATGTCCTTACGGGCCAGGCGCACCACCTCGTGGGCTTCGTCGAGCATCGGGATGGCTCGCGACGTCAGTTCATCGATGGCTTTGCGAGCAGACCCCAAAGTTCGAATGAGACTGGCTAGCGCCACCATCACGGTGGCAAAAAGGGCCAGGCCGAGGACGACTCCCAATACCAACACGCCTGCCTCTATTGGGCTCATGGTAAGTGGCGGTCATGCATGCGCTGGCCAACCTCCCGCTCAAAGCCGTGATCCGAAGGCTCGTAGTAAACCCGACCTTGAGCTTCTTCGGGACGGTACTGCTGAGCTATCCAGCCCTCGGGGTAGTCGTGAGGATAGTGGTAGGCCACCCCGTGGCCAATTTTTTCGGCGCCCTTGTAATGACTATCGCGCAGGTGGGGTGGCACCGGGCCCGCAGGCTGCGACCTCACATCTTCGACGGCCTTCCAGATAGCCAGGGCGGTGCGATTCGACTTGGGTGCCGCCGCCAAGTGGATGACAGCCTGGGCCAGGTTGAGCTGAGCCTCGGGCAGGCCGACGTATTCGACCGCATTGGCCGCCGCTGTGGCGACGAGCAATGCCATCGGGTCGGCCATTGCGACGTCCTCGCTGGCCAGTACCACGAGGCGCCGAGCGATGTAGCGGGGGTCCTCCCCCGCAACGATCATCCGCGCCAACCAGTGAAGTCCGGCGTCGGCGTCACTGCCACGAATGCTTTTGATGAACGCACTGATCACGTCGTAGTGGTCGTCGCGGCCCCAGGTCAGTGCCCTGGTGGTCCTTGCGCGAGCGACGTCGTCGAGAGTCACGTGCCGGCCTTGGCCGGCGATTGCCAACGCCACCTCCAAAGTGGTCAACAGCGCCCGGCCGTCACCATCGACCGAATCGACGATCGCGGTGGCGGCCTCTTGATCGATCGTCCCGCCGTCGGTCGCCAGGCCCCTATCGAGGAGCGCGTGTAGTGCCGAAGGGTCCAGCGGCTCGAGGCGAAACAAGGTGGAGCGGCTGAGGAGCGGGCCGTTCACCTCGAAGAACGGGTTCTCCGTTGTAGCGCCGACCAGGGTGAGGATGCCGTCCTCCACGCTTGGAAGGAGGGCGTCCTGCTGGGACCTCGAAAACCGGTGTACCTCATCGAGCAGTAGGACGGTGGGCGACCCATTGTGGGCTAGCCGGGTCCTGGCCTGATCGGCCACTGCCCGCACATCCTTCACGCCTGCGCTGACGGCGCTCAGGGACTCGAACTCGGCCCCGACGGCCGCGGCCAGCAACCGGGCGATTGTCGTCTTGCCCGTGCCCGCCGGGCCCCACAGGATGATCGATGTCAGCCGCCGGGCTTCGACCAGCGCTCGGAGTGCGCCCTTCGGACCGAGCAGATGGTCCTGTCCTACGACGTCATCCAGGCTGTTCGGTCGCAGGCGACTGGCAAGAGGACCTCGCGCCCGGAGCTGCTCTTCAAGGCCGTGCTCGAACAGGTTCACCGGCTCTCCCCCTGCTTGGGCTAAAACCCCTTGTCGTGTGTGGTCGATTCGTTTCCACCCAGAGCCGCTACGCGCTCAGCGAATACTTCAACGCCTCCTTCGCCGATGGCGACGACGAACTTCCCCCGTCGTACAACGTGGCTCCCAGCCGCCAGGTCTATACCGTGGCCGGCAGCCGGAGCGGCCGGCGCCTGGGGTTGATGACCTGGGGCCTGATGGCGTCTTGGACCAAGGCCGGCGCCACCGGACGGAGACCCATCAATGCCCGGGCCGAGTCCGTGGCCACCAACGGCCTGTTCGCATCGGCTCTGGCCCGGAGGCGCTGCCTGGTTCCGGCCGACGGGTTCTATGAGTGGCGGCGCCACCCCGGTGTTCGCCAGCCCTTCTTCTTCGCCTCGCCTACCGGTCGCCCGCTGGGTTTGGCCGCCCTCTGGGATCGTTGGCAGGGGCCCGACCCCGCCGACCCCCCACTGCTTTCCTTTGCGGTGGTCACCACCGCCGCCAATGCCACCGTCGGACCGCTTCACGATCGTATGCCGGCCTTGCTCGAAGGCTTGGCCCTCGATCACTGGCTCGATCCCTCGATCACCGACCCCGACTACCTCGCCAGCCTGCTGGTACCGGCTCCCCCGGACTGGCTGACCATGCGTGAGGTCGACCCCCGAGTGAACAACGCAAACAACGACGGGCCTGAGCTACTAGGCATCACGGCCTGACAGTCGGGGCATAGCCCACACTGTTGACTAGGGGCTGAGTGAGGGGTCGCGGGCCTCGGCGAGGATCTGGTCCAGGTCGATGTCGCGGACGCCGCCCAGGATCTTGGACACCACCACGCCGGCGGGATCGATCAGGAAGGACTCGGGGACGCCGGCCACACCGAAATTCAGGGCGATGCGCCCTTTCGGGTCGCTCACCATGGGCCAGTCGCCTCCTTCGGCCTCGCGAAACTCACGGACGGCCTGGTCGCTGTCGCTGTAGACGACGCCCACGACGGTGGCGTCGCCTATAGCCCGGTGAGAATCCGAAAACCGAATGAGGTCGTCGTGTTCCTGGCGGCAGGGCACGCACCAGGTGGCGAAGAAGTTCACCACCACCCACTTGCCTTTGGACTCCTTCAGGTCGAAGGCCTGGCCGTCAATGGTGGATGCCACCATCGAGGGCGCTGGCTTGCCCAGCAAGGGAGACCGGACGGCTCGGCGGACGGCCGGAGGGCTCATGGCCATGACCGCGATCAGCATCACCAGGGGGATCACTACGGCCACTGCGGTCCACAGCACCCGGCGTGCGGCCCGGCCGGACTCACGACCGGTCAAACCGGGGGCCAGCCGAACTGTGCGAACCACCGTTGGAGCGGAAGGAAAAGGCGCTGCCACTGGCCGGACACAAAGGCCACCCCGACCACCACCAGCAGGGTGCCGCCGGCCAACTCGATACGCCTGCCGTTGCGGCGCAGCCAGTCCATGGACCGGGTGGCCCGGCTGAAGCCCAAGGCCAGGAGCACAAAGGGCACGCCGAGTCCGAGCGAGTAGAGAGCCAACAAGGCTGCTCCCCAGAAAGCGGTTTCACTGGCGGCCGCGGTAGCAAGGATGGCGGCCAGCACGGGCCCGATACAGGGTGCCCAGCCTGCTGCGAAGGCCATGCCCATGGGAAAGGCCCAGGCTGGTCCGCGAGGTACCCGGGCGAGGTCGAGGCGCTTCTCGCGCTGCAAGAACGGAAGCCGCAGCACGCCGAGGGTGGACAAACCGAGGGCGATGACCACCAATCCGAACAGCCGTACCACCGGGCCCTGATTCGAGAACAGGACCGAGCCGAGCAACTGCACGGCCACGCCCAAGGCAGTGAACACAGTCGTAAATCCGGCAACGAACAGCAGCGACGCCCGGAGTGTGACCGACCTGGCTTGGCGTCCCCCCAACTCCGAAACCGGAAGGGCCGACACGTAGGAGAGATAGCCCGGCACGAGGGGCAGACAGCACGGCGATGTGAACGACAAGACACCGGCCGTCACGGCCAACAGCGGAAAGGTGACCACCTCGAGGGCCATGGCGCCGCCACGCTAATAGCGAGGAGAGGCGGCACCCATTCAGGCTGGACTCGGTGACGAGGCGGCGCCCGGCCAACAGAGTGCCGCCACGCTAATAGCGAGGAGAGGCGGCACCCATTCAGCCACGACGCTGCCATGCTGGGAGCCGATGGGTCGACTGGGGGCACGGATTGTCATCGCCGGCACCGCCTCCGGCGTCGGCAAGACCACGGTGGCCACCGGCCTCATGGCCGCTCTCAGGTCGCGGGGACTTCGAGTGGCGGGCGCAAAGGTGGGGCCCGATTTCATCGATCCCGGCTACCACCAGTTGGCCACCGGCCGTCCCGGCCGCAACCTGGATCCGTGGATGAGCGGCGCGGCGGCCCTGCTTGCGCTTGCCGGGCGGGCTGCCGACGGGGCCGACGTCTTGGTGGTCGAAGGGGCCATGGGCCTTTTCGATGGTGCCTTCGAGCCCCCGCCGGCCAGCACCGCCGAGGTGGCCCGGCTGATTGCAGGCCCGGTGGTGCTGGTGGTGGACGCCGCTTCGGTGGGTGCATCGGTGGCGGCCACGGTGGCGGGCTTCGCAGGCTTCGACTCCTCGGTGGCGGTGGCGGGTGTGATCTTGAATCGGGTCGGCAGCGACAGCCACGAGTTTCTCCTGCGCGAGGCGCTGGCCCCTCTGGGCATTCCGGTGCTGGGAGCGCTCCGGCGGCGATCCGACATCGCGTGGCGCAGCCGTCATCTCGGCCTGGTGCCGGTTATCGAACGACCCGCCGACATCCGTAGCGGGCTTCGTCGGCTCCGGTCGGTGATCGAGTCCGACTGCGATGTCGACGCCCTCTTGGCCTTGGCGCAGCAGGCGCCGGCCATCGCCGTGGATCCTCCGCCGGCGCCCCGCCGCCAGACCCCGCCCGATCGACCGATCCGAGTCGCTGTGGCTGCCGGCCCAGCCTTCAGCTTTGTGTACGAAGACAATCTCGAAGCGCTGCGCCAAGCCGGCGCCGAAGTGGTGACATTCGATCCCCTGGTCGAAGATCGACTACCCGACGATGTCCGCGCCCTGGTGGCCGGTGGAGGCTTTCCCGAGGTCTACGCCCCCGCCCTGGCTTCGAACCGACCGCTACTGACCGACGTGGGCCGGGCGGTGGCAGGCGGCTTGGTGGTGTGGGCCGAGTGTGGCGGGATGCTCTGGCTCTCCGAGACCCTCGATACCCACCGTCTGGCTTCGGTGTTTCCATGTGTCGCGACCATGGGCAAGCGTCTCACTCTGGGTTACCGACGGGGAACCTTCGCCGTCGACAACCCACTGGGCCCGGCGGGCACCCCGTGGAGGGGCCACGAGTTTCACTACTCCCAGGTCGAACCGGCCGGCGACGCCTTGACCTGGGTCGGCCGTCACGGCGCCGGCTCGGGCGGATTTGCCACCCGTTCGGTGTTGGCCTCCTACATCCACCTGCACCTGGGGGCTGCCCCGGAACTCGCGGAGCACTTCGTTGCAGCGACCGCCGCGTCCAGCGCAAGGTGGGATTGGGTCCGGTAGAGTCTCTTCCCTGCACGAGGCCAGCCGGTGTTAGTCCGGCGCGATCGACGGCGGTTCGGGTTGCGATTACGAACCGAAGCGGCGTTGATCACTGTGATGGGATCCGGTTGTCTGTTCCCTGAGCCAGAAGCCCGCTTCGCCGACAACCTCCATTTCGAGCCCGGGCTTGCTGCTTGTGAAACAGCCTCCTTGTCGGAGAAATGGAGAGATCGCTGCGGTGGTTGAGCATCGACGGTGGTGAAGCTGGTGGGCGTGGGGGTGGGCCCCGGCGACCCCGACCTGGTCACGGTGGGGGCGCTGAGAGCGCTGCGGGCCGCCGACAAGGTTTTTGCCCCCTCGGTGGCTATCGATGTGGTCGGTCGAGCCGAAGCCATTGCCCGCCAGGCCTGCCCCGATGTGGTGACAGAGCGATTGGTCGTGGAGATGAACACCACGGCCGACTCCTGTTACAAGGCTGCCGCCCAGACCCTGGTCGCGCACCTCGATGCCGGCCTCACCGCAGCGGTGATGACCCTCGGAGATCCCAACGTCTACAGCACCTTCAGTTCGCTGGCAGCCGCCGTCGTTGCCCTCCGTCCGGCCACCAAGGTCGAGACCATTCCCGGAATTACCGCTTTTCAGGATCTGGCAGCGCGGTCAGGAACCGTGTTGTTGGAAGGCAATGGGCGCCTGAGCCTGGTCACGGCTTTGACCGGCACCACCGATCTCGACCACGCCCTCGCCGACCCCGACGCTGCGGTCGTCATCTACAAAGGCGGCCGCCATCTTCCCGCCGTCACTGGGCGCCTCGCTTCTGCCGGGCGCCTCGAGGGTGCGGTGATGGGTGAACTGCTCGGCTTGGCCGGACAGCGCATAGTGACCGCAGCAGAAGCCGGCGGGGGCCCGGCCTCCTATCTGGCCACCGTTCTGGTTCCTCCCGTCGCGCCTGTCCTGGGGTCGCCCGCCTCTGCGAATCCACCCGCCTCTGCGAATCCAGGCGACGGGTGATCGCCTTCGTGGGCGCCGGTCCGGGCGCCGCCGACCTCATCACCCTGCGAGGTCGCGACCGTCTGGCGCGGGCCGACGTAGTGATTTGGGCCTCGTCGCTGATTCCCCCCGAGATACTGGAGCCCTGCCGGCCGGAGGCCCAGATTCACGATTCGGCCTCCATGACCCTGGAGGACGTGCTGGCCGTGTACTCCGCCGCCGACCCCGATGCCGCCGTGGTTCGACTCCATTCCGGCGACCCCTGCCTATACGGCGCCATCGGCGAGCAGATCGAATGGTGCCAGACCAACGGCCGCGCCTTCGAGATCGTTCCCGGCGTCAGCTCCCTGGGCGCCGCCGCCGCAGTCATTGCCAGGGAACTGACCCTGCCCGGCGTGGCCCAGAGCGTGGTCCTCACCCGGATCGCCGGACGCACTGCAGCCTCGATGCCCCCCGGTCAGTCGGTGGCCGACCTGGCCCGGGCGGGAGCCACCATGGCCATCTTCTTGTCGGCATCTCTGCCGGCGGCGCTGGTCGACGAACTGCTGGCCCCCGGCAGCGCCTACACCGGGTCGACGCCGGCCTGGGTGGTGGCGCGGGCTTCCTGGGCCGATGAAGTGGCGGCTCCGACCACCGTGGGCGGATTGGCCGCAACCCTCCAGGAAGTCGGGGCCCGTACCACGGTATTGGTGTTGGTGGGTCCGGCTCTGGCCGGCACGGGCCGGCGCAGCCACCTCTATTCGCCCGACTTCGCTCACGGCCGGCGCCGCCGCTCGGCCCCGGCCACCACCACCGGGCGGCCGGCGTGACCGATGCCAGGCCGACCACCAAACCCGGCTCCTCGCGAGGCCCCCAAGGCACCAACAAGCTGCGAACCGGCTTCACCACCGGCACCTGCGCCAGCGCTGCCGCCAAGGCTGCGGCCATTGGCCTGGTGACCGGCTGCCCGGTCGACTCCGTGGACGTGGCTCTGCCCAGCGGACACCGCGTGCACTTCGGTGTCGAGGCCGATCCGAGCCGCCCCGCTCGAGCCGTAGTCGTCAAAGACGCCGGCGATGACCCCGACTGCACGCACGGCGCCCGAATCACCGCCGACGCCGCCGCCAGCCCCGCCAGCCACCATCGCCTGGGGGCCGGAATAGGCGTAGGCACCGTTACCCGCCCGGGGTTGGGTCTGGCTATCGGTTCTCCGGCCATAAATCCCGTGCCTCGGCGAATGATCCTTGCGGCCCTGGCCGAGGTGACTACCACGGCGCTGGACCTCACCTTCAGCGTCCCCGGCGGCGATGTCATGGCCGAGCGCACAACCAACGCCCGCCTCGGGATCGTGGGCGGAATCTCCATCCTGGGCACCACCGGTATCGTCCGGCCCTTTTCCACCGCGGCCTACCGGGCCTCGGTCACCCAGCAGGTGGATGTGGCCGCCGCCCAGGGTCAGCGCGAACTGGCCTTAGCCACCGGAAGCCGCTCGGAGGCGGCCGCCCGGAGGCTCTATTCCCACCTCGACGACGTGTGTTTCGTGGAGGTGGGTGACTTCACAGGCATCACTCTGCGGCGGGCCGCCGCCGGCGCCATCACCCGGGTGGCGTTGGTGGCCATGGTGGGCAAGATCGCCAAGCTGGCCGCCGGCGTGATGATGACGCACTTCCATCGCTCCGAGGTAGACACCGACCTGCTGGCCGAGGTGGCCGCAGACACCGGGGCCCCGGCAGCGGTAGTGGCGTCGGCTACCGATACCGCAACCGCCCGACATTTCTACGAGACCTGCCGGGCCCTGGGTCACACCCGAGCCCTCGACCGCCTCTGTTCGCTGGCACGAGCCCGTTGTCAGGATCACACCAACGGGGCCGTGGCCGTCGAGGTGTTGATGGTCGACTTCGAGGGCCTCGAGGTGGTGGCGCGTGACTGAGGTCCAAGTCGCTGAGAGCGACACATATGCCACCGAAGCGGGGACCGACCACCCGATCGACGTGATCGGAGTAAGCCGCAACCTGTCCGCGCTCAGCCCGGCCGCTCATCACGCCCTATCCAGTGCGGCCCTGGTCGTCGGCGCGCGGCGCCACCTCGCCACTGTCGCTGAGTTGACCACCGACAGCGAACGGGTGGAATTGGCATGCAACCTCAGTAACTCCCTCGACGCCATCGCAGCACATCGCGGTCCGGTGTGCGTGCTCGCTTCTGGCGATCCGGGCTTCTTCGGCATCGGCCGGCTGTTGGGCCAACGCTTCGGTCCCGGGCGCCTCCGCGTCCATCCTCAACCATCGGCGGTCTCCGAGGCGTTCGCCCGCCTCGGTCTGTCCTGGGACGACGCAACGGTCGTTTCGGCCCACGGGCGGAAGTTGTCCGACGCGGTTGACGCCGCCACGACCGCCACCAAGGTGGGCGTGCTCACCTCGCCCGCCAACCCGCCGGAGTCGATCGGCCAAGCCTTCGCCCAGCGTGGGCTTCACTTCGACAGAGTCGCCGTCTGCAGCCACCTAGGCGAAGAAGACGAAGCCATAGTCCTTACCGACCTGGAGGCGTTAGCCGGCGGGCATTGGCGGCCGCTGTCGGTGGTGATCCTTTGGCGCGAGCCGGCAAGTGAAAGTCCGACGTTGGCCTGGGGCCAACCGGTTGATCAGTTCGACCACCGCCAGGGAATGATCACCAAGGACGAAGTTCGGGCCGTGATCCTCGGCAAACTGGCGCTACCCGCCTCAGGCGTCCTGTGGGACATCGGATCTGGCAGCGGCAGTGTGGCCGTGGAGAGCGCCCGCCTCCGTCGCGGTCTTCGGGTCATCGCTGTTGATCGCGACAGCGACGCGGCGGCTCGGACAACTGCCAACGCCCGCCGACATGGAGTTTCCGTCGAGGTCCACTGCGCAAATGCGGTCGACGCCATGGTGGAGCTGGCGCCGCCGGATCGGATCTTCGTCGGCGGCGGCGGCCCTGAGGTCCTCAACGCTGCCCGGCGACATCTGAACCGGGGTGGTGTGATGGTGGCAAGCTACGCGTCCCTGGAGCGCGCCGCGATCGCCCACCGTGTTCTGGGTAATCTTGTCCAGATTGTCGTCAACCGTGCCTGCCTATTGCCCAATGGCGATACTCGGTTGGGCTCGGCGAACCCCGTATTCGTGGCCTGGAGTGCGACGATATGAATGTGATGTCAATTACGGTTACCGATCGAGGTAGGACCCTGGCCGATCGCTTGCCCTATGCCCGCAGCCACGGGGACCTGGCCCAGACCGTCCGCAGCCACTGGGGTCAGATGGAGGGCTTTGTTCTCTTCGTAGCCGTCGGGGCTGCTGTGCGCATCGTGGGACCGCTGCTGGCCGACAAGAGCTCGGATCCGGCCGTCGTGTGCGTTGACGAGGCCGGCCGCTTCGCCGTCGCGGTGGCCGGCGGCCACCTTGGGGGTGCCAACGACCTGTGCCGCCAAGTCGCCGACACTCTCGGATCGATCGCCGTGATTACGACGGCAACCGACGCCACGGCCACCGTGGCCCTCGACCAGATGACCGACCTGAGGGCGACCGGCGACATCGCCGAGGTCACTACCGCCATGCTGAACGGCCGCTACCCCGAGATCGTTAACCCGCGCGGCTGGCCGCTGCCCCCGGGTCTGGTTGCCGGAGGCGGTCCCGAGCGAATCGTGGTCAGCGATGAGGCCTCGGTAGACACTGATTCATCAGCGGCCTTTGGGTCGTCAGCGGCCTTCGGGTCCTCAGCCCCGACAGTGCTGGTGCGCCCTCCCTCCCTCGTCCTGGGCGTCGGTGCGTCGTCGGGCGCACCAGCGAAGGATCTTGCTTTGCTGATAGAACGATCCTTGGCCGCGGCCAACCTGGCGATTGAGTCGGTGGGTGAGATTGCCACTGTCGACCTGAAGGTCAACGAGCCGGCGTTGGTGGCGCTGGGCCTGCCTATCCGGACCTGGGCGGCCGAGCAGTTGGCCAAGGTGAGCGTTCCCAACCCCAGCGGTGTCGTGCAGGCCGCAGTGGGCACACCGAGTGTGGCTGAGGCAGCTGCGCTCTTGGCTGCGGGGTCCGATGGGGAGCTCCTCGTCAACAAGCAGTCGTCGGCTACTGCCACCGTGGCCATCGCCCGCCGGGCCCGGCCACGCGGCCATCTGGCCCTGGTTGGCCTCGGCCCCGGTTCAGGTAGTCACCGAACGCCGGCGGCATCGGCGGCTGTCCGCAACGCCTCCGTCGTCATCGGCTACGGCCCCTATGTCGACCAGTGTCGAGACCTTCTAACCAGCAGCCATGAGCTCATCCGCAGCCCCATCGGGGAAGAGGAAGACCGGGCCCGTCGCGCTCTGGCCCTAGCGGCCAGGGGCCGACGGGTGGCGATGGTTTGCTCCGGTGACGCCGGAATCTTCGCCATGGCGTCGGTGACCCTGGCCCTTGCTCGTGATCCGATATGCGACATCGACTTCGATGTCGATGTCGTGCCCGGCGTCCCGGCCGCCCAGGCGTGCGCGGCCTTGCTCGGCTCGCCGCTCGGCCATGACCATGCCGTGATCAGCCTCTCGGACCTCCGCACTCCGTGGACCACCATCGAGGCTCGCCTCGAAGCGGCGGCCTCATCCGATCTCGTGGTCGCCTTGTACAATCCCCGATCGTTGGGACGGACCTGGCAACTCGACGCGGCCCGAACGATCCTGAGGCAAAGCCGTTCCGGAGCCACTCCGGTGGGTGTGGTGAGCGATGCCGGTCGACCCAACGAGACTGTGGTCATAACCACCCTTGAGGATCTTGACGTCGAGCTGGTGGGCATGACCACCTGCGTCATCGTGGGTTCTACCGCTACACAAGTGATCGCCGCTCGGATGGTGACCCCTCGATGATGTCGGTCGTCATCGATTCCCGCTGCACTGCCTGCGGGATGTGCCTGGCAACCTGCGGACCCGGTGCCCTTCGCCGTGCACCCAGGCGGCCTCTCGTCATCGATGACATCTGCACCGGCTGTTGGGCCTGCATCGAGATCTGCCCGGTCGACGCGATCAGGGAGGTACAGAGGTGACGCCTTGGCCGAACGCTGCATCCACGGTCCACCCGATCGAGGCAGAGAGCTATCGGAAAATGGCCGCCCTGGTCAACCTCGAAGGCTTTGGGCCCCTCGGCACCGAAGTGGTAGCAAGGGTCATCCACGCCACCGCCCGACCGGACTACGCCTCGACCATGATCGTCCCCGAAGCCGCTGCGGCTGCTGGAGTCGCTGCGATCGCTTCGAACGCTCCGGTGGTGACCGACGTCGAAATGGTGCGCGCCGGACTGAGCGGGATGACTGCCCTCTGCGGCCTCGTCACCCCTGGATTTCAGTCGATGACGGATACGCCAGCGACCCCCGCTTCCTCCGTTGGCCTGACCCGGACTGCGGCCGGGATGCGCGCAGTACTCGAAGCCCACCCCGAGGGTGCCCTGGTCGTGGTCGGTTGTGCACCCACCGCACTGGACGAAGTAGTCGACCGCTTCGAGGCCGGAGACATCCGACCGGCCCTGGTCGTCGCAACCCCAGTGGGTTTTGTCGGGGCCGACGATTCCAAGGAACGGCTGCGTCAATCAGGATTGCTTTGTATTTCGAACGCAGGATCAACCGGAGGTAGTGCCGTTGCCACAGCCATCGTCAACGCACTGGGCCGGCTGGCACGTGGCTAACTGTCCTCCCCCAACTGACGAGCGGCCGGCCCTGCTGATCGTGGGCCATGGCAGTCGATCCAGTGCGGGTGTCGATGAGTACTGGAAGCTGGCCGCGGAGGTAAAGGCCGCCGCTCCCGACCTGAGAGTGGGATGCGGCTTCATCGAGTTGGCCGGACCCGACCTGGATACGGCCATCGACGACCTGGTTGCGGTCGGGGCGACGTCGGTGGTAGCCGTCCCGTTGGTGCTACTCGGGGCGGGCCACATGAAGAACGACGGACCATCGGCCTTGCGCCGGGCTCGCGGCCGTCACCCCCAGATCGACTTTCGCTACGGCCGGGATCTGGGCATCAACCCGACCGTGCTGGGTCTCGCCGAACAGCGCATTCGCGAGGTCACCGATCATGACCCCTCCGACTGGGCTGTGGTGGTGGTGAGCCGGGGTTCGTCGGACCCCGACGCCAATTCCGATCTCTTCAAGGTCGCTCGTCTGTTGTGGGATCGCCGGGGAATCGGTTGGGTGGAGCCCGCATTCGTTTCCCTGGTCCCGCCCGATGTCCCCAGCGCCCTCGACCGGTGTGTCGCCCTGGGGGGGCGCCGTGTAGCCGTGGTTTCCTACTTCCTGTTCACCGGGATCCTGGTCGAACGCATTTCGGATCAGACCGTGGCCTGGGCGGCGTCACATCCCGACATCGAGGTTCGAGTCGGGGCCCACCTGGGTCCGCATCCTCTCATCGCCAAATGCGTGCTGGAACGGTTTCGAGAAGCCGGCTCCGGCGATGTGCGCATGAATTGTGATTTGTGCGTCTATCGGGTGACGTTGCCCGGTTACGAAAACGCTGCACCCCACAATCACCACCATCACGACCATCACGACCATCACGACCACCTCACTGCAACGGAAGGGAGGTGAATATGGAATCCACTCTTCCCGCATCTGCGTCACCGTTGGCGTCAGGGGTACCGCTCTGGGCCTGGATGGTCCTGGCCCTGGCGCTTGCCGCCGTCTACACCCTGTCTCTCGAGAACGGCCTGGTTATGCAGGCCGGCGCAGGAACCGTGCATGAGTTCTTCCACGACGGGCGCCACTACTTCGGCGTGCCCTGTCACTAACCGGCCCCCGACAAGTCCTGTCGGAGTCAATTAGGAGCGTGTCGATTCGCATGAAACGAATTGCAACCCACGGCCTACTGGCTGGATTGGCGGGGGGTCTGGCAATGGCCGTCGCCCTGATGGCGTTGGGTGAAGCTCCGCTGGGTCGGGCCATTGCCTTGGAAGTGGCCAACAATGGTCCGCCACTCGACGCGCCTTTCGGTCGAGGAGAGCAACAAGCTGGCGGAGCCCTGGCCGCCCTGATCTTCGGCGCCGCCATGGGCTCGATCTTTGGGGTTGTCTATGCCCTCGTGCAACCAAAACTGCACTTCATGGACGCCTGGCAGGCGTCCATGGCCCTCGGCGCCACCGCCCTGGTGACGATTTACCTTGTTCCATTTCTGAAATACCCGGCCAACCCCCCGACCGTCGGGGATCCCGAGACGATCGGGCAACGAACCCTGCTCTATCTGGTGGCCATGGCTTGGTCGGTGGTCGCGTCCTGGGCCATCTGGCGGCTGTGGCGGGCTCTTGTCAACCGCCCCCATCCGCTCGAGCTTCGGTGGCGGGCACCGTTGACCGCCACGGCCTATGTAGCTCTGGTCACCGTCGGCCTGAGCCTGCTACCGGCATCGCCCGACCCCGTGAACGCCCCGGCCACGCTTATCTGGCAGTTCCGTATGGCCAGCCTGGCCGGCGCCGTAGCCTTATGGACGGTTCTCGCCACCTCCTTCGGCTGGCTAAGTGTTCGCCCTGCGGCGGACCGACAAAAAGCCCAGGTCCCCACCGCCCCATGACCGTTGCTAAACGCTCATCCCAGGGCGCGAGCAGCGTGCGAGGTGTCCTGTTCGACTTCTACGGAACCCTTGCCCGGGCTGTCAGCTGGGGCGACACCCACGAGGCCATCTTCGCCCGTCACGGCTTGCATTTCGACGAAACCCAGTGGACCGATCGCTGGGTCGGCGGCACCGTCGACGGCGAGGATCACGGGCATCACTCGATTTCGCGAGACCACTACCTGGCCTTCGAACATGCGCGCCTGCGTTCCCGGGTCGTTGCCGCCGGTATCGACGAGGTCTTCTGCGCCGCTCTGGTGCCCGACTTGTACAAGGCCTCCAAGGACTACACCCTGGCCGCCTACGACGAAGTGGCCGACGAGCTGGCGGGGCTGAGATCAGCCGACGTAATGGTGGCTATCTGTTCGAACTGGGACTGGGATCTCGACGATGCAGTGGCCTCCGTGGGCCTCAGCCACCTGGTAGATGTGACGGTCACTTCGGCGCAGGCCGGGGCCCGCAAGCCCCATCCACGCATCTACAACCACGCCCTCGAGCGTTGCGGGCTGAAGCCCGAGCAGGTGCTGTTCGTGGGTGATACCTGGGGGCCCGACGTCGTGGGACCGCTGGCCGCAGGAATGAAGGCCGTGCATCTTTACCGAAACGACCGAAACGACCACTCCAACCCCCAGGCCCGTCCGGCTCTGCCACCCGGTTCGACCCGCCGCCCCGACCTAGGTGGCCTGGCCCGTGACCTCGGGTTCGGGTGACGCTGACAGAGGATCCCCCGATGGCGGGGGCTGCGCCACAAAGCTGAGCTGGGGCAGGGGCAGATTGAACTGCCCGTGATCTCGATGGGCTTCCATGGCCTGCTCGTGATACGCCTCGATGATGGTCGCGAATTCGGGGTGGCCGTAGACCCGACCATCGACCAGCGGCCCGGGTCGCTTCTCGATGATGGCTTCGATGTCGTCGCCGGTGACGGTCTTGTGGGTCTCCAGGGCGTGGGCCACAGCCAGGACCGTCAGACGATCGTCTCGAAGTAACTTCTCCACCCGACGCAACAACTCATCCAACTTGTCTTCGATCCGTTCGCCCAGGCTTCCCGAGAGCAGATCCTCCTCCTCCTCGGTCAGCGCTGCCGGATCCGCAACCGCCCTCGCTGCCTTGCCCTTGCCCTTGGCCCCGGGCCGACCGCCCGAGCCGATTCCGACCTTGTGGGTGACGCCATGGGAGGCGACGCTGGAACCCATGCCCCAGTAGCCCTCCATCATCGTGGCAACCTGGGTCGCGGTTTCCAGATCACCCGACACGCCCGACGAGTTGTCGCCGTCAAAGAACAGCCGCTCCCCCGCCAGCGACGCCAGCGCCACCATCACGTCGGCTTCGTACTCGCTGCGCCAGCGGGTGAACTGGTCCTCAGGGGGTATGGACGCCACCATACCCAGGTAGCTGCCCCCCTTTTCGATAGTGGCGATGTCGATGGTGAGGTGGCGACGGACCCGATAGGCGCTCACTGCGTGACAGGCCTCGTGCACGGCCACGGCGTGGCGTTCACGCTCGATGTACTCGACGTCCTCGGGAGGTCCGAGGTCTTTGAACTGCTTGGCCCGCATGACGTCACGCCAGGTGATGACCTCCCGGCCGTCACGGATGGCCTGGATCAGCGATTCGTTGACCACGTCTTTGATGATGGCGCCGGTGGCGTAGGGCGTGATGGTGGCCAGCTTGTCGATCTCCTCGGCAGTGAGTTCGTGGCGAACCTTCGCCAGGTAACCCTCGTAGGTCCGGATCCGTCCCGCCTTGGAGGGATAGCCCACCTTGTAGACCCGATCTATACGGCCCGGCCGCAAGAGCGCCTCGTCGAGGGCCTGAGGCAGGTTGGTGGCCATCATCACCAGGATGCGGTAGCGGGGTGGGGGCTTGGGCCGCATCCCGAGGGACCGGCGGACGACGCGGTTCATGAAGCCGCGCGGCTTTTTCAATCCTGAAAGCTCGGTCAAAAGGGCCTGCAGCATTCCACCACCACCGCCGCCGCCCATCATGAAGAAACCGTCCCGCCAGCGGCGAGGGCTCTCCCCATCGGCGCTGGGTGAATTGGCCATGGTCGACCGGGCCAGCAGCGAAGCTGTGGACGAATCCAGGTACGACAAACCGTTACAGGCCGGTGCGTGAGTCCAAGGGGCCGGGCTCATTCCTCCCGGACGGGGCTGGGGCCCTCCCATTTGGCGACTACCCAGCGAGTCGGCTTCGTCGAAGAACACGATCACTCCGCCGTAGCGGGTTGAAAGCTTGCGCAGCTTGCGAAAGACACCCTTCACCGCCAAGGCGCCGAAGCCGAATGAGGTAAGCCCGCCCGGATCGACGAACACGTAGGGCTTGCCGGTTTCCCCGGCCACGGCTTCGGCCATGAGGGTCTTGCCGGTACCCGGCGGGCCCCAGAGGAGAATTCCGGCCGGCACATATCCGCCCTTGGCCTCGATCGATTCAGGATTTTCCAGGAACAGGATGTTTTCCCGAATGCGATTCAAGACGTGGTCTTGGCCCCATACGTCGCCGAAGCGGGTCTTTATATCGTCGGGAAAGTAGATCTCGATTCCCTGCCGGGCGGCGTACCAGGCCATACCGGCGAACTGAATGATGATGACGAAGAACAGGAGTCCGAATTGCAACACCGACGGGAGCGCGGCCACCAACTTGGCCGGGGCCTCGAACAGGGCGATCAGCGGCGGCCGATCCAACACCTTGCCTAGAGTCAGCGCAACCAGGGTAAGCAGCACCACCCACCGGATCGTTCGGGCAATGCGGAAGCGGGTCCAGGAGTTCATTCGCTCCGTGCGGGAATCGAGACCTCCGAAAACCTTCTTTCGGAAGAACTGGTGCCAACGCGGCGAGTGCTCCGAGGCGATGTAGTGAAACTGGCGAATCACCTCTAACACGATGAGCACCATCAGCACCCGCCCCGTGCCCGACGCTGTTACTTCGTTGACTGCGTCGATCACCGTGATGATCGGATTGCCCGCCAACGTGGTCCAAAACGCCACGCCCCAAAACGCCAGCAATGCAACCAGGATTTTCACCCGGTCCCATTCGCCCATGGGCTTACGGGTCGGACGCTCATCGTCGCGAGGCCGACTCGTGTACTCAGGCGTAGGCGACGGGCTCAATGACAGGGTAGGCACGTCTAAAGCTCCTTGATGGTCCAAGAATCAGCGATTTGAGTGATGGTGGGGCCATGTTGGGCATAGCACTCCGAGCGACAGCCGGCGATGAAGAAATAGACCAGCCGATGTTCAGGGTCGACGAGGCCCGTCTGATCGACGACGAACGAGGTCTCCCCAAGCGTCACCTCGTAGACCAATCGGGTTCCGGCCGCACCCTTGGGCTTGACGATTCCCTCCGGCGGCCGGATCTGACGCACCTTGTAGATCGCCGAATCCATGAGCGCATCGAGAGGAATTACCTCGTTGCGAAGGTCAAGGCGGGAGAACGTGTCCCGTTCCTCGATCGTAAGGTTTCGCACCCACGCCACTCCAAATGGCAGGGTCGACGTCTGTAACCGGAACCACGGCCAGTTGTAGGGCATCCCGTCCTGGTCGGAGAAATCGACCAGCTGAAATGAAAACTCAGGCTTGACCGCAGTCTGAACCTTGAGATCCGCGGCTGTGGCGTGGGGACTGGCGTCAAGAATGCGCAGGAACTGTAAACCCGAGTCCTCCGGGGGTTTAGTCGGATCGGCGCCCAGCACCTGGCGTTCGTCGAAGACTTCCCACGCTTGGGGCACCTTGAAGTAAGTCCCCGAACTGGGACTCGAAACGTACTCAAAGCCGGATCCGGCACAGGCTGCAAGGGCCATGGCACAAATCACAGCGACCGTTGCAACCGCTCGTCCGGCCCGGCGATGGCCGAAGGGCTTTCTGCGTTGCGAGAGGTTCCAGGGAAGCACGGTGTCATTCTTCACGAAACTCGACAACAGAACCATGCAGCCTCGTTTTGAGTCTGTGAACTTCTCCGACCCACATCAATCTCGTTGATTTGCTTCGGCCGCCTTATCCGATTCCTGAAGCCCAAAATGGACGAAGGGGCCGGCCGTTGGCGGCCAGCCCCTTCGTTCTACTCAATGGTGGCTCGATGGAGCCGTTTCTGCTACTCGGAAATCGTCACCCGGCGGCGGAGGCGGAGCATGCCCATTGCCGCAGCGATCAGACCACCACCGATTGCCAGGGGCATCCCGGTGCCACCAGTTGCGGCAAGAGTGCCACCGGTCACGTTCGGTCCGGCCAGAGTGACCTTGCCCGTGATGGCGGTGCCTTCGAAGTTGGCCCCACCCCGGACGATGTCCTCGCCGGCGGCGCCACCCTGGCAGTTACCCAGGCTGGCGGTTACGTCAGCGGTGTCGGTAAGGACACCGGCTCGGGAACCTGATGGCACCCGACCCTTGACAGTGAGGACGATCGGCGGATCGCCCTTCTTGTAGCTGCCCAGATTGTCGAAAACGGCCTTGCCACCTTCGATTCTTCCGTTCGGCTCGGCGGAGGTGAGGGTTACCCGAGGGCCGCCCGGCGTGTTGGCGTGAATGTCGGTGGCCTTGATGCCCACGAGATCGCAGTTGAACAGCGCCGAGTAGAAGCCGGCGTCACTGGGGATCTTGATGGTGTAGGTGACTTCCTGGCCAACCTGGATGGGATCGGGCGTGGCCGACTTGCTCACCGGGATCCGGCAGCGAACGCCACCTGCGGGAACGGTTACGGCGGCCTCCATGTGACCCACAGCCAGGTCCGCAGCCATGAGGCCGGGAATCTCCAGGAGCTTCAAGCGAACGGCGTCAACCGCAGCCGAAGCCGAGGTGCCGTCAGCTGCAACGGGTGCAGGACCCGTGCCCTTGATGGCGCGGGGAGGCGTACCGACGGTGAGGGTAGCGATGGGAGCGGCGTTGACGGGGAGACCACCCTGGCCCAAGAGGTCCTGCAGCGAGAGCTTGAGCAGTTGCACACCGGCCAGCTTGATCGTGATCACGGGGTTACCGGGGTACTCAATGCGAGCCCCGCCCGGCTTGCCGGTGGCGATCGCCCGAAGCACGAACTCGCCGGCGACCTCGATGGTCACGGCAGCCGGAAGGGGCAGCGCAGCTCCCAGCACGGTGATGGGAGCGACTGTCTGGCGGGTTTCGCTCACCACACCGAAGGTTCCGTCACCGTTGGGGATGAGGTACGTGACGGTACGGGACTGCGACGTTGCCCGCTCCTGGCCCTCGGGCGTGCTCGTTCCGAGCACCGGGGCCGCGAAGCTGCCATCGGCGTTTTGACCGAGGGTGTTGAGCAGCTGCAGGTTCTCGGCGTAGCCGAGGCCGAAGCTGAGGGGACGTCCCACGGGACAAAATGTGGGGTCGAAGGTGGCCTGAGCCTGTCCCCGGAGGGTGGAGGCAAAGGCGACCGGGTTGAGGCTGATCGGGATTTCCTTTGTCACCAAGGGGCTCGGCGGAGCGGCCACGGCTTCGGCCCGACCGGCCAGGTTCAGCTGGTTCACGTCCACGTTCTGAACTACGGGGGTCACGAGGCCGAGTTCGAGGCCCGAACCACGGCCGTAGGCGTTGCGTCCCACACCTTGGGGGAGAACGGCCTGGCCGAACTCACTGGTGAGGGCGCTCGAAAGACCGGCCGAGTTGACGGCCCCCCCGGAAAATGCGGCCTGAGTGCCTGCTATCTGGGTATTACCCAGCGCCAAGGCATTGAGGGCCACTACGGACCCGGTGCCATATGCAGAGAACGGTTGCTCGCTCACCGCTTGAGCCCCCACGGGTCCACCGGCCGAGACGAGCAATCCGCCCGTTACACCGAGGACTGCGAGAATTCCCGCAAGTCGTTTCCTCACCAGATTGCTCCTTTGTTTGTCGCCCACCATCGGTTTGCGTGCTGCCCTACTGTCCGACACCGCCGCGTGGGACTCGAGGGCTGCGGGCACGGTGGTTCGTCGCCAACTCGGCAAAGTTACAAACATTTCGACGGATTGTCACGCTGGATCAGACATTCCGCACTTCTCGTGGGCCTTATCGCCCCCCACCGTCACCGACGCTGGCGGCTCTCGGTGGCGCTGCCTCGGCCCAGCCCGGCTCGTTGTGGCAGATCCGGTCACGGAACTCGCTGTCTTCCTTACGGGGAGCGGGGCAGCACGGTGACAAAGCGGCCGCCGTTGCCGGCGATGTGGTCCACGGCCGCCCGGTTGGCGAGCTTGCAGTCCGCGACATAGAGGAAGTCGGCGCGCCCGACCAGGGCCCGGAGCTCATCCCAGGTCGGGATGTGGGTGCCGTCATCGTCGGTGTTTGCGTCCTCGGTCCGCAAGGCGACCGGGACAGCCCCGTCGGCGGAGACGGTCGACACGCAGAGCAGCTGTTTCAGGTCGGGGCGGTGGTCCTTGTCGTGGCCATGGGTGATGGCCGGCGTCGGCTTCCCTCCTCGGCGGTGACCGGTGGCACCCGGGTACCTGCCGGAGAAGGTGACGGTGGTCGAGTCGTTGTGCAGCTGGGAGAGCTCTACCGCCAGTGGATCGCCAACCGCCGACAGCTCGAACAGATCGTCGCCGAGATGGAGACGCTCTCAGCAGCCGCGGGCGAGATCCTCCTGCGACAAGCGGCCACACCGGCGCCACCG
>Ga0187894_10001867_pt1 | contig 26273 bp, 24 predicted proteins | sample GBC1701081metaG_FD_136650 | JGI IMG/M metagenome (GOLD analysis project Ga0187894, IMG submission 136650) | White microbial mat communities from a lava cave in the Kipuka Kanohina Cave System on the Island of Hawaii, USA - GBC170108-1 metaG ... | reverse complement strand
GTCATAACCGAACGTAGCATTCGACGTTGGTGTGATACCCGCCGGCGCACTATAGTTGACGGAAGTCACCAGATGTCTGGTGTTGTAGCCGTAAGTGATGATGGCGCCGCGGGCGTCGGTGAGTGAGTGAGTGATCCCTATTGGTCGTGACCAGCGGGCGGTCTTTCCAGTCATAAGTCTGTTGCGTGAAATACATGCCGGCGGCATCGTCGCCAACCGGCGCCCACGAGCTGTTCACTTCCGTCGGGTTTGATCGTTTCCACAGGCGGCCCATCTGATCGTAGATCGTATTGACCAGCCGATATCCACCGGTGCTGCCCGGATGATTACCGGCAACGCCAATCACGCGACCGAGACCATCCACGACTTCAATTGAGTACAACTCATCGGCGACGTTATTTACGGTGGCGTAACTCGCTACGTAATCCGCTCCGTACCAGAAACGCTTGTAAGCACCGTTGTTTGTGGTGGTGACGCGTTCCAGTTGGCCCAGACTGTTGTACGTCATCGTCTGGATAGCGCCCTGTGACTGACCGGCCGGTGTGGGTGACTGCGTGCGGGTCGTTGCGCCAAAATCGTAGTTGTATTGCACAAACGAAGTGAACCCGTCTGCATCCGTAACCGTGGTCGGATAAGCAAACGTATTGCGGTTCACACTGTCGGAGAACGAGTCTGAATACGCGATGCTGCTCTGGTGGCCTGACGGATCTGTAGTCGAAGCGGGCGTGCCGGTCGTGTAGTAATTGGTATAGCTGGTCAGCTTCTTCGCGGCATTGTTGACGTCGGTGACGTCCCAGCGCGAGACTGAAGTCATATTGCCACGCGCAGCGAATGACGTGTTGTAAGAAGTATCGTGCTGTGTGGCGGCGGCAGACGTGGCCTGCAAGCGCGCCGGGTCGTCATAGCCGTAAGTGGTCGTAATCAATCACGATGCGACGGCGATTGCCGCTCACGTCGTAGACATTGGTTTCTACTACGCGCGGATTGAGTTCATAACCAACCGCAGTGTTGTCCTGCGTCCAGGCAATCGTGGTCCACTTCTGTTTCACGCCACCTGACCACACTTCGCTCAGCGTGGTCATTCCCTTTTGCCAGCCGGTGCCGTAATACTCCTTGTAGATTGTTCCATCAGGTGCAGTCAGCACACAGGCGCCATCGCCCGCCACGCTGTAGGTCGTGATCACTTGTGAGGGCACGCCATTCACGATAGTCTTCCCAAACTCCACCGCCGCCAACTTCAACGACGGCTGTCCCTGCGCATAAGCCACGCGCAACTGGTCGTTCCAGTAGGTCAACTCGCTGGCGCTCGGCGTTCGTGAGACGGCCCAGAGAAAGAAGTTCTGCACAAACTGATCGTCCGGCACTGCTGGCGCTGGCGAATTGAATCGCCGTCTCGCGTGGGCACGTAATACCGGATCCTTTTTGCTCTGCGCCTCTGGATCGCCAACGCGCCGTCCGTTCCACGGCTCCAGCGGCACTTTCGGCGAACGCAACGTCGAGGGAATCGCGGCCGGCGCCTCCCGCTCAATCTGCGACTCACGCTCCACTTCCTCGAGATCCGGCAACTCGCCTTCAGGCTTTTCCCGCCGCGGCTTGCCCTCATGGCGCTTCTGACTCTGACCCCGCGCGCCAACATCGACAGACCACGCGACCGTAGAGACCAGCAACAATGAAGCAGCAATCATGATTACGAGAACGGTCCGCAAGGTGGACCAGCAGGACCCGGGAGGAAACATAAGAAGCACTCCAGTTCAGAGGAGAACTATTTCGGTTATCCGTGCTGCGGGGAGAGGTTACACGCTCTGGGCTGAATCTTAGACCAGCCCGCAATCTAACTCCCACCTCGAACTGGTGTCAACTATTTTATTCTCGAGACTCACAACCTATTACAGTTTGTGAGCGATCTCATTGAGGCGCGCGCGCAGTCGGTCTTCATCGACGCCTATCACTCGCTGGTCGCGATATACCTCGCGGCCGGCGATTATTGTCAGAACTACATCTCGTCCAGACGAAGAGAAGATCAAAGCTGTGACAGGATCATGGATCGGAACCTGGTGAGCCCCAGCGAGCGATACAATCGCGAGATCCGCTTCCACACCTTCCCGCAACTCGCCGGTCGCGGTAGCAAGCACCTGTGCGGCCGTAAGCCACGGCTTTAACGGATTACGCGCGAATAAAATCGCAAACCTCGCCTCCTCGATAATGTCACACGTGTTGTTACTCGCAACTGAATCACTCCCGAGCCCAACCGTAACTCCCGCCTCAACAAACCGCGCGAATGGCGCACGCCCATGGCCTAACTTCGCATTCGACTTCGGACAATGCGCGACCTTTGCACCGCTCTCTTTCAAAGTCTCAATATCCTGCTCGTCCACTCGAAGGCAGTGAGCCAGTAAAGGTTGCGTATCGAGTATTCCGGCCTGCTTTAGATATTGAATCGTCGACATTCGCGGCGGCGTCCACTCGATCCCGCGCTTCGCAAGGCCCTCGGCAAACAGTCCCGTTCCCTCACGCAAAAACGACTCTTCCGCCTGCGACTCCGCCGCATGCATCATCAACGGCAACCGCTCTGCGATCGCAAACTCAGCGATCAACTCGAGTTGCGCTCGACAAACGGTGTACGGCGCGTGAGGCGAAACACCAACCCGCACGAGATCACTTTCAACCTCGCGCAGTTCAGCCACCTTCCCCTTCAACTTCGAAAAGTTTTCCTCAACCAACCGCGGATCGGGCCCGAACGACTCTTGAAACACAATTCCCCGCAATCCAACGTCCCGCAACGCGAGCATACTCATCATCGCCGAATCACTCGCATCTCCAACGCACGTAATCCCCGCCCGCACCGCTTCACACGCGCCCCACGTCGCCGATACACGAATGTCATCGGGCGTCATCCGTTCCAACCGCGCGAGCGTCAACTTCCGCAACCACGCAAAGAAATCGCTCTCTTCGTTTTCCAGATAACCACGCAACGCGGTGAGTTCGAGATGAGTGTGCGTGTTGATTAGACCAGGAAGGATTACCGACTGACCAAAACCTTCAATACGCGCATCGGGAAATTGAGCCGCGATCTCCGCCGCATTGCCAACGCCAACAATCAAGGCGCCGTCAACGGCAACCGCACCATGCTCGATCGCCGGTGTCGCCATCGGCAGGACCCAACGCGCGGAATAGATCGTGGTCATCTTTTCGCGTTCTTCAGTTGGCGGTAACGATCCATGATCGAGATCACATAAGCCCGCGTGGAAGGAATGTCGATGCGCCTGATGAACTCCGCACCACTCTGCGGTGGCGCGCCATCCGCGACCTTGCTCCATTCAATCGCCCGGCTCGGCCCGGCATTGTAACCCGCCACCATGCGCGTCTCGACATCCGGCACATCCTGAAACTGCTCGTACATCTTTTCCAGGTACCAGCAACCGATCTGTATGTTGCGTTCGGGATCGCGCAGCAAACTTTGCGGATCGCTAGCCATCTGCCGCTCGAGCTCGCGCATGCCTGTTTCGGTGGCCCACTCACGGCCGACCGTCGGCGTGACCTGCATCAAGCCGATCTCGCCGTCGCCGCCGGTCTTCCACGGACTGAAATAGGTCTCCTCGTAAATGATGCTCCAGACCAGATCGGGATCCACGCGATAGATTGCCGCCTGGCGAGCGATCAAGGCGTCGAACCGATGAGTCCAGTATTGATTGAAAAGATAGGCGGCGAGACTCAGTGTGAGGACTATCGAAACAGCAACAAGAACTCGTTTCATCAAGTAGGAAAAGCCAACCACAGATTACGCAGAGTTCTATGTAATCTGGGGATGGTCTTTAGTTTTTTCTTCTGAGTGACGACCAGAAACTGGCGCGATTGTACGCGAGGTCAACGCCTTCGTAGCGCGAGCGTAGCGCGTGTTCGTCGAGCACGTGTCCCTGCAACCAAACCTCTGCTTCCAAACTCGCGCCGACCGCCAGTTCACCGCGAAGCGCGCGCCGGTTCACCAGCACTTCGAGCTTGATCTTGTCCAGATCGAGATGAATCCAGAATAGCTCACCGCCGGAAAGCGGATTCCGCAACGGTTTGTACGCGATGATGCGGCCACACAAACTCCAGTCGTTTTCGTGAGCCGCGCGAGCCGGAGCAGCCTTCTCGAGCGGCATCCAGTGCGTATCGACCTTGCCACGGCGAACACGCGCGCGATACGCGAGGCCGCAGAGACCAATGTGCAACTCCGGCGCCCCGAAACCCGCCGGGCCAACTTCCGTCAGGTTTTGCAATTCGAAAAGAACTTCGCAATCAGTGCCTTCACGATAACCGTGAATGACGGCTTCGCCTTCTTCGTCGTACTCGGTCAAAGCCCACGGCGCGATCGTCTGGATGTAGCGCGCGCGAAAACCGGGACGGCAGTCGGCATAGAAAACGTCGCTGCCCGATTCGTAAAGAACGGTCCAAACTTCGAGACCTTCCCCCAGCTTCCAACAACGACCATGCAACACGGCGCCGCGCCGGTTGAGTTGTGTTGCCTCGCCCTGGTCCCCGGCTCGTTCCGCCAGGTAGTTGAAAGCCTTCTCGCTTGAAACCTCCAGCCCGATCGTTTCGAAAGTAGGGTTCATAAGAGTCTGTAATCTTTGGACGAATGCATTATTGCGCGCTACGCTTCCGCTGTCTACGTTTGGCGGTGTTGCCGTTGCCGTTTTCCGCGCGCGGCGCGCGCGTCCGGAAGCCGCGAATCACACGCTGTGGACCATGCGACGGCTGCACTCCCGATCGGACCATCTCCGCAAACAAGTCAACGTCGTAATCAGCTTCGCGCGACATCTCTTCGCGAATCGAGTGTAATACTTCCAGAAATCTTGGGCGACGATACATAGGTCATTTTCGATTGTCGATTGCCAATTGCCGATTTTTTGACGCCAACTCTTTTGAGTGCCGACTGGCTTTCAATCGACAATCGAAAATCGGCAATCGAAAATCAAGTTACTCTTTCCGTTGCTTCCGAAACTAAAAACTCCGGCGTCACGATCATCGGCACATAAAACCCGGCCGCAGTATTGAACAACCTGATCCGCGCCTGGCGACGAACGTTTGCCAGGTGACCGAAGTTCCACGTTACCAAATAATCGATCTTGTGAAACGACGCAATCGCTACGTGCAATGCGTCGGCGATGTACTTGCGATGAAAGATGCCGCGCGCGATGTAACCCTCGGCCAGAATCGCTGCTTCTTCAGTCAGATCCACTTGTTCGAGCTCGCGAATAAGTTTCAGATACGACGTGCGATGCGGTTCCTGCACGCGTGCGAGTTCTGACGCAACGAGCGGCGAGATCACCGTGCGATAGTCGGGCATCTCGTGTTCCCACCAACGGATCGTCAAGTCGCGCCGGAATGGTTCACCGTTATCCAGGTACGCGCCGATTACTGATGTCTCGAGATAAAGAGCCTGCTTCATGGAGTTGATACTACTTCCTGATTGATATTTCCTGATTGATATTCTCGACCGGATTCGGCTTGTAGTTCAACGGCTCAAGACGCATCGTGCCGCGCGCAAAGTCGAAGTAGATGCGGAAGTGCCGCAGGAAATTCCCACCGAGAATTCCACTCTGCGTAAACCCTGCCGTTTCGTTTACCGGTTCCATGTCGAGTACGGCCGCGTTGATCTTCTCCAGTTTACTCAATCCCAAACTCAAACGCGGCAACTGCAAAAGCTTCACGTCATCAGTGACTCCCGCGGCGCCATAGACGCGCATCTTCGACGGCTGCAATAGATCGAGCAAATGTTCCTCCTGCGAAAGCTTCTCGGAGATCACTGTAATGCTCGCCGCCGTATCAACGATAAAGTTTAACGTCTTGTCAAATCCATCGAGCGTCACTTCTCCACTCAAGAAGCCACTCGACGTCGAACGCAACGGCACTTCGACCGCACCATCGTTTGGCAACATCGGCGCGAGCGACAAAATTCCTTCGGGACGTTTTACGGTCCAGGGCTCCAGTTGATCGCTTTGATTCTGACGAACCAGTGACATGCGCCGCGTGCCGTAGTCTATTGCAGCAAGAAACTTCGAAATCACTGACAATCCCAAATAGCCATCAACCGGAATGTTCGTATCGAAAAACTTTCGAATGTAGACCGGAACACTTTCAACCCGGACGTCTCCCAATTCCAGCGAACTTAGATAGCCGTAGACGATTTCAAACTTTCCGCCACCGCCAACCGCACGCGCGAGACCGCCGCGCGCAACCGATCTGATGTTCAGACGCTTCGCCGTCTGATCGGAAATCACTGACATGCCCGAGCCGGTGTCGAGCACAAACCTCAGCGGCTCCTTGGAGCCATTCACGCGAACTTGCAGGATAGGACGGTTGTCCGTCGCTTCAAAAGGAATCGAGGTGCGGTCCTCTCCCGCCGCCGTGTAAAGCTGTCCCTGCTTGCCGAGATAACGAAGGAACGAAATCAAACCGAGAATCCGCTCGCGGCGATCGATGTCGGTCTTCGGTGCGACGATCAGAAATCTCTCGTAAGCATCGGCAGCTTCACGATACTTCTCACTTCTCGCGGCTGCTTGTCCCAAACTGAAAACGTAGTCCGGTTCGTCGGGATCCATGCCGGCCGCTTTGCGCAGTCCATTGATCGCCTGTTGCAAACGGTTCTCATAAAAATCGATCATCGCCAGTCCGGCGACGGCGAGCGCTTCGTTCTCATTGAGAGCAAGCGCAGTGCGAAACTCCTCGAGCGACAAACGAAACTCCCCGGCGCCGAGAATCGCCGCGCCCAACAACGCATGACCGCGCGCGGATAACGGGTCGAGCATGATTGCGCGCGCTGCGTTGTCGTAAGCGGCCTGTAAGTTTCGCTGTTTGAGCTGGGTAAAACTCAAGCCGAGCCGGGCTTCGATGTCGTGCGCATCTTTCTCGAGCAGTTCGCGAAAGATCTTCTCCGCCTGCGGATACTCGCCTTTTCGCGCGGCGCGATATCCCTTGTTGTAAGCCTTCTTGTCTGCGGAAGCATAGGCAGTTTGCGCGGTACCAGTGAGGAACAAGCAAAACACGAAAGCGGCCATACCGCAGGCCGCCGTTTTGAGAAGAGACCATTTGCTTTTCGACTGCATGGCTTACACCTTTCGATGCCATCCACAGATTATGCAGAGAGTAATGTATTAACAGAATCTGTGTAATCTGTGGATGGCTCGCTTCACACGCTACTTCAGAATCTCGCCTGTCTTCATCGACCACAACACTAAATCGAGTTCATCGAAATCGACCCGAATGTCTTTGGCGAAGCGAATCAACTCCTGTTCGACTTCGAGATATGCTTTACGCGTTTGCGGCGGCTTGGCCGAGTCGACCACGCCGACTTCCGCCAAACAGCGCATCACGTGTTTATCAAGAATCGCGTGACCTTTGACGCCGATGTTTCGCAGGAAGTGACTGGATTCCTTGTAGCCCAGTCCTTTGACCTGTTTCTCCTGGGCCAACCAGTCGCGGCGTTCAAACGGGTCGCGGAAGCTGCGCAATCGTTTGCGCAGCGCCATGCCGAAGTTTGCGCGAAAGTAGTTGCGCGTCGTCACGATGTACTGCGGACGCGCTACGGGGAAACGATGGGCGCGCGCCTGCTTGAGTGCCGCCGTCATCGCTTCGGCTTCGCCATCGAGTAGCAGCGGTCTCACCGCGTCGACAGAATCAAGACCCATGCGCGCGGAAGCTCCGGCAGTGAAGATGCAGTATGCAAGTTCTTCCCAAAGCCGCGCGTCGGATCCTTTGCGCCAAACTTCCTCAAACTCGCCGAGCCGCTTGCGAATCTCCTTGCGGCGCGCCCGGTGAGCGGCAACCACTCGTTCAACTGTGACGGGTTCTTGATTGCGTGGCACTGTAGTTTGTCAACACCGCGATTCTATGGGCGCTTTTGAAAGCTTGTCAACGAACTCCCGCCCCTGTTATTTCGCGGGCAAAATAGTTCTTTTCTTTGGCACGAGAGGTCAGTTATGATGGCCTGTGGCTGAACATCCCGGTTCAGCGGCGGCGCATCAGAAAGGTGCTCTCCCTCACAATTCCCCGAAGATGATTTGGAGACTGAGCAAAGAGATGAAACGGTTGTTTGGCGCGACGATGTTGCTGTTCGTCGTGTCGTTGACTGCTGCATCCCAGCAGGAGCCGCAGCCTTCGCCTGAACCTTCTCCGGCCGGGGGAACGGCTACTGAATCCACTCGCCCGTTGTATGGCGTGCAAGGCGTGCTCGTCGAAACGCTGGACGGGAAAGTCGTTTCATCACAAGCCGAGAACGAGCGGTTTAATCCAGCTTCGACACTAAAACTCGCTACCGCGCTGGTCGCGCTGAAAACATTCGGGTCCGATCACCGCTTCGCGACCGCGGTCTGGACTGATGGCCAGTTGGACAAAGCCACGGGTGTAATCAGCGGCAATCTTTACGTCTCCGGACGCGATCCCTCATTTCACTACGAACATGCCGTGCTGATCGCGCAGGAGTTGAACCAGCTCGGCATCAAGCAGGTCACCGGCGACCTGTTCGTGGCGCCCGGGTTCACAATGAATTTCAGCGCCTCGGCAAAACGCTCCGGGGAACAGTTCTACGACACACTGGACTCCACGCTCCGGCACGCCGCGGCCGTGCAGGCGTGGAACTACGAACGCACGTTGCTGAATGATCGGGCAAGTTTGCAGAGTGTGCCGAGTGTCGCCGTAATGGGCGGCGTTGATGTTGCTGCGGTTCCGCCTGCGGCGAAACTTCTGCTGACGCAGAAGTCGAGCAAGCTGGTGGACATTCTCAAGGTGCTGCTCTGCTATTCGAATAATTTCATGGCCGATCGCATTGGCGAAACGCTCGGTGGTCCACAGTCAGTGCGGCAACAGTTGATTGCCACGCTGAAGCTCATGCCCGACGATCTGAAGATCTCCACGCTGAGCGGGCTGGGAGTAAATCGTGTTTCACCGCGGGTCATGATGAAGATCTATCGCGCGTTGCTGGCGGAGTTGCAAAAGCATCAACTGGCGCCCTCCGCAATCATGCCCGTGGCCGGTATCGATCCCGGCACGCTGGAGGATCGATTCACCGGCGCCCAATGGCGCGGCAGCGTGATTGCCAAAACCGGTACGCTACTGAGAACAGACGGCGGCGCCAGTTCTTTAGTGGGCCAGATGCGCGCGGCCAATGGCGAAACACTGTTATTTGTAATCATGAACCAGCGCGGCAGCGTAGTTCGTTTTAGAGAGAACCAGGACTACCTCGTAATGCTGGTGCAAAACACGCGCGGGGGGCCAAAAGCTTTCGATTACAAACCTCCGCTGCTGACAATGCAACTCTCAGATACGCAGCGGACGTTTGCCGCCACTGACGAGTTTGAGCCGAAGTCGAATGATGACGAAATTACAGAGCCAAAGTGACAGTGAGGAGTCAAAATGACCTAGACCAACGTTCCGTCTGAACGGCTCTGAACCTATCCCTGCCCCACCTCTCGCAGTCAAAACTTACCGCTTTTGCCTTTATTTAAGCGGTCAGAAACACAACCAGGCCCTATCACTCTTTTTGTAAGGACTCGATCTGGCATGCACGTTGCTGCGAAATTACGCGAATAACCGGGTTTTCTCACTTGCCCTGCCTGGTTACCGCGTTAGTTTTCAGTGAAGAGTACAGCCTGCAAGAGTCGAAAAATTTGAGTGATGTTGAGGAATCGAATGTTGCCGAACAAGAATACTAAGCGTGCTCATCGTGCGAGAGGATTTTCGATCGTTGAGGCCGTAACCGTTATTACGGTAGCCAGCATCCTTTGCGCCATTGCCATCCCGCAGATGGTGGCCCAACGGCGGCTGTTTAGAACTAGCGCTATCTCACGCGAGATCATGGTCCAACTGCGATATGCCCGCCAGATGGCTTTGGCGCGTCGCATGGCTTACACCTTTGAGTACGACAATGCCACCAAACAAATCAGGATCATTGGACCAATTCCCGCCGGAACGGCACCGCTGGTTGACCCCACCTACCCGAACCTCGTCGGCAGCTCGGCGATTGTGACTATGCCCCTGACGCAGTCTGGACTATCGCGTTCTGAAATAGTCGAAGGTGTACCCACCACTTCGACGGGCTTGCCCGCCGGCTCACCAACTATTCCGACCGGTCCTCTAGGCGACGGCGTTTCCAGATCATCACTGACATCTGGAAAGTTCTACGTCACCTTCCAGCCGGATGGCGGTGTAATTGACGCAACCGGAGCACCGTCAGACAAGGCCCTTTTCTTTTTCAACAACAAAGCCGCTCAGGACACGGCGACTGCTGTTTCAGTTCTGGGGGTGTCGGGAAGAGTAAAGATCTGGAGGTATAAGACCAGTGGCAATGCGTATGCTGAATAAGATCATCACTAAAGGCCAACGCACCGGCGAGCAGGGCTTCTCCCTGCTCGAGATGGTAATGGCGATGATGGTCCTTACCGTCGGTCTGCTGGGAGTCGCTTCGGCAATCGGTTATTCCCTTCTCGCCACCAACCGCGGGCGCGGCATCACTAACGCGAAGATGCTCATTGTCGCCGTACAGGAGCAGATGGAAACGGTGCGCGATACCGGTCAGCTCACGTTTGCGGAAATCTCAAATAGCCACGTTAACGGCAGCACGTTTTCCTATTTCCCCACCGAGTTTATGCCGGTCTCGCAATTCCCCGGGCCAGACGGAATCTACGGCACCAACGACGATCTGGTCTCTCCGGGGCCCGATGGCTTCTATTTCACTGCCGATGACTTCACCGATATTTCACGCGCGCGACCAAACGTGACCAGACAGATACTCATAACGCCCATTCCCAACGAGCCGCTACTGAAGAAGATCACCGTCACTGTTCGCTACTCACCGAACGGTAACGAGGTTCGCGAGTTGGTGGGTATCAGCTACCTGAACGACGACGCGCATAGCAACTATGTTCCGTAGCCGACAGGTGTCCCGATCGGAGAGCAATTACATGGATGAAACATTCAAATCGAACAACGAAAGCGGCTTCTCAATTGTTGAGATGATCATAGTAGTTGGCGTCATGATTGTCGTCATGGCCTCTTTGGGCGCTTTGTTCACGGACACGTTGAAGGTCACTACCGCCACGTACGAGCTCACCGATGCCCAGGAAAATCTGCGCATCGCCCAGGAATACATCAATCGCGATCTGATGAACGCCGGCGATGGACTCAAGAGCATCAGCACGATCCGCGTGCCGCAAGGCTTTGTCACCAAGTACCTGACGTTGAATCCCGTGCCGGACACCAGTATGCCCACCGGGGTCGTTAACCTCGGCATATTAAGTTCCGACAACAACCTGCCGGCCAACACGATCGTCCAGGGCAGCAATCCGACAACAACAGTTCGAACGGGCACAGATCGACAAACGCTACTCCAAATCGATTCGACGTTTACACCCATCGCTCTGCCCGCGACTCCGACAGCTTCGATCAATTCAAACGGCAGCACCATCACAGTTTCCTCCAGTGATATCGGCCGGTTCACTGTGGGCGAGATCTACTTTGTTACGTCGTCACTCGGTGGGACCTTCGTGACGATTACCGCCAAGAACACCGGAACAAGAGTACTAACCTGCGCCAATGGTGACGCGTATGGATTGAATGTCACCGGCACCGGCGGTCATCTCAAAACCATTTCGGCGAGTGGAACCCTCGCGACGTCCTTAATGAGAATGAAGATTATTCATTATTACGTCACCGCAACCAATCTCTTGATCAGGCGTGAATTCGGCATCAAGAGTGGCGGGTTTCGCGACAGCATCGTGGCTGAACATGTGCTCAACGTGCAGTTCAACTATTCGCTCAACATCGTCGACGGCAGCGGCAATGTCGCTCAACCAACCGGAACGATTACTAACACCGAGCAGCGACTGGCGGTGCGTCAGGTTGAGGTAACAGTAACCGTCGAGTCGCCAAGACGGTTATTCGGCGGTTTACAACCGACCCTTTCGGGAACCACGAGTACGAGTGTGCGAAATATGCAGTTTCGACAAGCGCTTCAGCCAACGGCAGGAGGCTGAGCAGCGGAGCATCCAGGAGAGACGTATGCGTAAAGTTAAATCAACGAGAAAAAAGAGTTGGAAGGCAGTTCGCCATTCCGAACGCGGAGCGGCGATGGCGACGGCTATACTCATGCTGGCCGTGATGGGTGCAATTGCGATGACTACCCTTTCGGTCGTCAGCACCGAAACAAATGTTGCCGGAAACGACCTGGAGCGAACCCAGGCTTTCTACGCGGCGGCCGCAGGTATCGAAAAGATGACGAGCGACTTCAGTTCGTTGTTTGCGCGTACCTCCCGGCCCACGACCGCCCAACTCAATACCATTGCCGGTTCGCCACCCGATTTAACGAGCGAGGGCTTTACGTTCCCGTCTCAAAGTATCGCGCTCGATAACGATACCCTGACCGCCATGCGCGCCACGCAGGGGATTACAAATGGGTCTTACCCACGCGTCACTATTCCTACCGGCCCATTCGCGGGACTAACCGCCAGCGTGACGCCTTACACGCTGAGCTCCATCGCTCAATCCGCAACTGCGCAGGTCTCATTGACAAGGCAAATGAACAACTACCTGGTGCCGATCTTCCAGTTTGGTATGTTTAGTAACGAAGACCTGGAGATCTATCCTGGACCGAATTTTGTTTTTAACGGCCGGGTTCACGCCAACGGAAATCTCTATTTAAGTGGCAACGTAAAGTTCCTGGCGAAAGTCACGACAGCCGCGGAAGTCGTTCGCGATGTGCTGCGAAATGGCGGCGGGCACGACGGGACAGTGTCGTTCGACGTTGGTGGCATCAATGTCAACCTTACAGTTGGAAGTGTGAACCAGGGGCCCAACATCAACGGCAGCTTTCCCGGCTCACCCACTGGAACACGGAACTCGAGCTGGAAGACTACGTCCGTAGCCGCGGCTCAATCAGGAGTTCCTAATAAGTTTGGCGGACAACTGCAAACCAGTATTACGGGCGTCTCGCCGTTGCTCCTGCCGTTACAGCTCGATGGCAATCAAACGCGTGAGCTTATCAAGCGTAGAATGCCGAACGATGATGAAACACTCAGCGATTCTCGCTATCACACCAAGGCGCAAATCCGCATCCTGATAGACGACGAGTCGCCCTCCACGACCGATGCGTCGGGTATACCTTCGGGTCAGGGCGTGGCGCTTTCAACTTTCGATCCGATACCGTTGCCCAATGTGGCCGTTGCTTCGAACGGTGGACGCGCGCTTTGGCGAGTTAATAACGACGGCACCTATAACGAACAAACCGGCTCGACGAAAACCTACCCCGCGCAGCAGAACGGCACGACGCCAACTCAAGCGCTGACCGTTCGCGGAGTCAAAGGAACAACGCAGTCCGTCACGCTCAACGGCACAGCGACAAAGATTCCGGCGGGTTCCGGTCTCACTGGCCGTATTCTCATTCAGATCGTCGATGCCAACGGCAATACTTACGACGTGACGAGAGAAATCCTCAGCCTGGGCATGACGGTGGGTGAGCCTAACGCTATCGTTCACCTGCAACGCCCGCTCTGGGCCGCCTTCGTGCAGGGCAGCCGCGATGCGAGCGGCGTCGCTCTAAACCCGGTCCTGAACGGCGACCTGGTTTACTCAAATTGTCTTACCGATATCCTCAGCAAGACTCATATCGCCGCTGACGGTCAGATCAAGACTTCAGTCGTGGCGCAAAACTCAACCTACGGCTACCTGACAAGTGTCATCGACGACACTGCCGCTAGTGCGCAGCCGCAACGCGCTGATACGCCGGCCTCTGCCGGAAACTGGAACAGCATCGTTCCGATCAACGTCTATAACGTGCGCGAAGGAAGAAGCACCACCACTCTTAATTCCAATACGGTCTACGAACGCGGTATCACCAGCGTGGTTGAACTCAACATGCGCAACCTCGTCCGCTGGATGGACGGCATTTACGACAGCAACCTCCTCGCTAACACTAACGCGGTGTCTACCAACATCGCTTCGCCGGATGGTTACATCGTATATGTCTCCGATCGACGCGGCGATAAGGTGAAATCCGAACGCGACGCTTCCGGGGCCACCCTCAACACCTCTAATGGAATGGTGGACAACGAAGACATCTATGGCAACAACAACTCTCTCGATCCGGGCGAAGACGTCATCGATTCCGGAATTGATCTGGCGTTAAACTCGCCGAAGAAAGGTTCGCTGCAAAGAGACCTGACAGAACTTCCCTATGCCGCCGCCCTCAGCGGAACGTCGGGATCTGATTTCAATGCGAGGATTGCACGCGGAAAGACAGTGGCCGCATGGATGAATTCCAGCAACTACTTCCGTCGCGCCGTCAGGCTCTTTAACGGCGAGAACCTGCAGGTGACCGGCGGGTCGAACAAACTCTCGACTACCAAGGGAATTACTATTAGCTCCGAAAACATGCTCTACGTTTGGGGCAACTACAATACGACGGGTATCAACGCCGCTCCTCCCAGCGGAGTCGCAGCCCTGAACGACCCGAGCGAAGCCTACTTCTACAACGGAAACCAGGTTCCGGCCTCGGTCGTTTGCGACGCTTTTCTGCCTCTGTCCAAGACCTGGTTCGACGCGTCGACCAGCATCTATCCCGACGACATCAGCAAGAGATTGGCGGATGCATCGTTACCCGGTGTGACGGCAGAAACTTCCATGCGCATGGGTGTTATCGCCGGTAACAACCTGTCAGCGATGGCTGGTACCCCTGACGCGGGCAACGCCACTGACGAGTCGAGGCTGTGCGGCGGTATGCACAACTTTCCGCGCTTCCTGGAAGATTGGCGCAGCCAGCGATTCAATCTTGTTGGTTCATTAATTCCGCTGTGGCACTCGACCCAAGCGCTGGGCCAATACAACGCCCAATCGACGTTCTACAGTCCACCAACCCGTGACTGGGCCTTTGATTCAACGTTCTTGGCGCCGGATCGCTTGCCGCCCGGCACGCCGCAGTTCCAATACATCGAACCCACCGGCTTCCGCCAGAACTTATAAAACTGGGCCAGTCGAACCAATGAACGCGCCCCGGCGATCCACAGATCGTCGGGGCACTTTTCGTCCATCTACCGTAGCGTGCGGCGCCACAGCAGCGAACGAACCCCGCAGCTCACGTTGCAACGGTGCGTTAAGTCAACCCGCATCAAGATCCATATTGCGAAGCCTGTCGTAATTCCGGAGTTTCCTCGCTTCGATTGAACGACTATACTCTCGGCGCCAGATGAAGGACGACGTTAAGCTCGAACAACCTGCCGGCGCCGTGGCAGGCGAGACTCTCGAACAATTCGGCGCCGGCACTCCAGAATTACAGCCAGAATCACTTCCTGAAGCTCCGCAACGCAAAACCGACACCACGAGCACAGGCCGCTCGGCGTTCTTTGTCGGCGCGGGCATTCTCATCAGCCGCATAGTCGGACTGATCCGCCAGCGAATCTTCGCGCACTACTTCGGTAGCTCAGGCGAAGGCGACGCCTTCAGCGCAGCCTTTCGCATTCCTAACTTCCTGCAGAACGTCTTTGGCGAGGGCGCGCTATCGGCGTCGTTTATTCCCGTCTACGCGAAGCTGTTGGCCCAGGAAGATGAAGAGCACGCCGGACGCGTAGCGAACGCGATCTTCGGCATCCTCGCGCTGGTTACGTCGATCATCGTTTTGATTGGCGTGCTCGCGACGCCTTACATCGTCACGGCGATCGCGGCGGGCTTTGAAGCCGAACGTAGAGAGTTGACGATCACGCTCGTCAGGATCTTCTTTCCCGGCGCTGGTCTGCTCGTGCTCTCGGCGTGGTGTTTGGGAGTCCTCAATAGTCATCACAAGTTCTTTATCTCCTACACCGCACCCGTCGCGTGGAACGCCGCGATCATTTTCTCGCTGATCTTCTTCGGCAACCGGGTGGACCTCGCGCACCTGGCGGAAGCGACCGCGTGGGGTTCGGTGGTTGGCAGCGCGTTGCAGTTTGGCGTGCAGCTTCCGATGGTGCTGCGGCTGATCCATCACTTTCGACCGGCGTTGGCTTTGGCGAACGAACATGTGAAACAAGTGCTGCGGAGCTTCTTTCCGGTGTTCATCAGTCGCGGCGTAGTGCAGATCAGCGCTTTCGTCGATGCCTTTCTGGCGAGCTTTCTGGGTGAGGGTGCGGTGGTCGCGCTCAACTACGCGCAGAGTCTTTACACGTTACCGGTGAGTTTGTTTGGCATGTCGGTGTCGGCGGCGGAGTTGCCGGCGATGTCGAAGTCGTTGGGTGCGAGCGAGGTGGTGGCCGAAGCGTTGCGTCACCGGCTCGACGAAGGACTGCAGCGAATCAGTTTTTTCATCGTACCTTCGGCGGTTGCCTTTCTCGCACTGGGTGATGTTATCACCGCCGTGCTTTATCAAACGGGTAAGTTTACTCGCGCTGATTCGATCTACGTTTGGACCATTCTGGCGGGTTCGGCGGTGGGCCTGTTGGCCTCAACTCTGGGCCGCCTTTACTCGTCGACTTATTACGCGCTCCAGAACACCAAAACTCCGCTGCTCTACGCCATCGTGCGCGTCAGTCTCACAACAATTCTCGGCTATCTATTCTCGATTCCCTTGCCGCGTTGGCTCGGTATCGATCCTCGGCTCGGCGTGGCTGGCCTGACGATCTCTGCCGGGATCGCGGGCTGGGTCGAGTTCGTGCTCTTGCGACGCAGTCTCAATCGCCGCATTGGACGAACCGGGTTGTCCCTCTCTTACGCAGCCAAGCTATGGTTCGGCGCCGTGGCGGGTGCTGCGGTTGGCTGGACCCTCAAACTGTTGGTCATCAACTGGCCACCGATTCCGCTGGCGATCGTGGTCCTGGGCGGCTACGGGACAACCTATTTCGCCGTCGGCTATCTCTTCGGCGTGACCCAGGCGAAAGCCATCATCGGGCGCTTCCTGCGCTTCCGTTAACCGCCCGCCTGGATCTGGAAAACGTCGTTTATTCACCGTTTCTTTTTTGCAGCAGGGAGCCCCAAAACCCTGCACGAAACAAAGTAACCAGGAGTGCCCCCATGTACACAGTGCCGATGATTCTTCCGCTTGATGGATCCGGTCGGGTCTATGTTCTTCAGGACAAAAACGGGCAGGTCGTAGGTTCCGGCTCACGCGAGGTGTGCGAACGGCTGATGTCGTTGATCAGCATGGGACTTTCGCCGGCAACCGAAAACACGCCTGCGGCGCAGGCTGGCAACATCCGCGCCGCGATCACCATTTAAACTACCGGTTCCTGGAACAGGCCCAAACCTGTTCCAGAATAATTCTTCATAAATTTTCTGGAGACCGCGGTCCATTCGATCTTTAACCTAAGTATCCTGGAAAAAGGACGGTTGGTGCAGCGGCAGGCAAGGCGGGCGGCGGCTTTGGGGCCGCCTTTATCATTTGGTCCGGGCACCGATTAGCGCGCCCACGGATTAGCCCCACACCTCTGTTATCATTCTCCCGTGCAACCGGTAATCTTTGCCCAGCAGATGCGGGAGATCGATCGTCTTACCGTCGAGAACTACCACACGACCTCGCTGCTCCTGATGGAATCCGCCAGCGCCGCGTGCCTGGAGGCGATTCGTACCCGTTTCAACGGCGAGCTAAGCGATAAACGAGCGCTGGTCCTGTGTGGCAAGGGCAATAACGGCGGCGACGGCGCGGCGCTGGCGCGCGGGTTGTGCCGCGCCAGCGTTCAGTGTGACGTGGTCCTGTTTGGCAAGTTTGCCGAGACTAAAGGTGATGCTCATACCAACTTCGAGTCTGTGCGGCGGCTTGCGTCGTTTGAAGCCGGATCGCCGGAAGCGCCTGCGCCGTTGACGTTCATCGAATGTGAAAACGTCAGCGCCTGGGAACAGATTGCCAAGCCTCGCCGCACTTACGACGTGATCATAGACGCGCTCTTCGGCACCGGTTTGACGCGGCCGCTCGAGGGCGTGTTTCTGAAAGTCATCCAACACCTCGAAATGCTCAAACAGGCGCGCGAGCGTGCCGGCGGTACGCGGCCGTTGGTGCTGGCGATCGACATTCCTTCCGGACTCAACGCCGACAAAGCGGAACCTATTGGGCCAGCCGTGCGCGCCGACGTGACGGTGACGTTTACGGCGCCGAAGCCTGCGAATGTGCTGCCGCCCGCGAGCGTCTTGGGCGGTGAACTGATTGTCGCGGACATCGGCTCACCCGCTTCGCTGATCGCCGCGACAAAACCGTGGCTGTTCTTAATTGAACGTGAAGATGTGCAGCGTTGGTTAGTCAACACTCGTTACACGCCGGAGTCTTACAAAAACACACACGGTCACGTGCTGATTGCGGCTGGATCGCGTGGCTATTCCGGCGCCGCCGCGTTGTGTGGCAATGCAGCGATGCGCAGTGGCGCAGGTCTGGTCACGCTTGCGACGCCGAGTTCGGCGCAGCCGCTCGTGGCTACTCGCGCGATGCCGGAAGTGATGACGACTGCGTTGGCCGAAACTGATCGCGGCGCGGCGAGTGATGAAGGTGTCGATCATTTCTTGGGTCTGGCGTCGAAGGCGACGGTCGTTGCGGTTGGACCAGGGCTCACGTCGGACGACGAGCGCACGCAGCGGTTTGTGCGTGGCATCGTGGAGCGTCGCTCGCGACCGTGTGTTATCGATGCCGATGGTTTGAACTGTCTCGCGCCGTGGCCTGCGGAGTTGAGTGGTTCAGAAACGCAGCCGTTGATTTTGACGCCACATCCGGGCGAGATGCTCCGGCTGATGGGAACAAATGAAAAGGCAGCGCTCGCTGACCGTCCTGCCGCAGCGCGTGACTTCGCCGTCGCTCACAAAGTGATTCTCGTTTTGAAGGGTTCGCGACCGCTCGTGGCGTCGCCCGATGGGCGGGTGTTCATCAACCCAACCGGCAACGCCGGGCTCGGCACGGCAGGGTCGGGCGACACACTGACCGGTCTAATATCCGGCTTTCTCGCGCAAGCTTACGGAACGCTTCGTAAAGACGCCGACCCGCTCGCGGCAACAATCGCCGCGCTCTATGTCGGCGGTATCGCAGGCGACCTCGCCGCGCGCAAGCTCGGCATGCGCACGATGGTCGCATCGGATATTCGCGAACACTTCGGTGAAGCGATTCAGGTGCTCGATCCAGAGGGGGAACAACCGTAAGCCCCAAAGAAGCACAAGAGGCACAAACGTGTTAGCAAGCTCTTGTCTCTCTTGTGCTTCTTTGGGGGGACAAGTTAAGAGAGAAAGCTATGACGAGACCAGCCAGGTTATGAACGGCGCCTCAACACACACTTCCGGCGGCGAGTCGACGATTCCGGAGGGCGAGTTCATTAGTTCCTCGCCGGAAGAGACTTTCAACTACGGCTACCAGCTCGGCTCGCGGCTCGCAGGCGGCGAGATACTGTTGCTTAGTGGACCACTCGGCGCCGGCAAGACAATTCTTGTGAAAGGCATCTGTGCGGCGTTGGGAATCGATGCTGAAGACGTGACCAGCCCGTCGTTCACGTTAGTAAATCCCTACGCCGGGCGTCTTCAGCTCTACCACCTCGATCTCTATCGTCTCGACGAAGGCGCCAGCGCCGCCCACGCCGTCGACCTGGACGAGCTCCTCGCGGACGAACGCGCCGTCATCGTCATCGAATGGGCCGAACGAATGGGACCGTATCCCCTCCCCGCAAACGTCTATCGAATCGAACCCTGGGGCGCCGGCGACGCCCCCCGCCACATCCGCGTGCGTCGAGACAATCGTGAGCGGACGTTGTGTTAACATTGTGAGCGTTATCGAAATAGCAGGTCTTTGACAGGATTTCAGAATTTACAAGACTCCTACACCTCACTCAAACAGTCTTGTGAATCCTGACATCCTGTCCAAACAATAAGGAGAATTTTGCAATGCCGTATCCTGAAATTATGATTCGTCCGATGCGTGAAGATTTGACTCGTCTCGGGATTGAGGAGTGGAGGACGGCCGATGCCGTCGATGAAGCGGTCAAGAACAGCAAGGGCACGTTGATGGTCGTCGTGAATTCGATCTGTGGTTGCGCCGCGGGAAAGGCCCGTCCCGGCGTTGCGCTTGCGCTAGAGCACGAGGTGAAGCCGGATAAAGTCGCCACCGTCTTCGCCGGCGCGGACATTGAAGCCACCGAACGCGCGCGCAGCTACTTTACCGGTTTTGGCCCATCATCGCCCTCAATCGCGATTCTCAAGGATGGCGAGTTGGTCTACATGCTGGAGCGGTATCAGATCGAAGGGCGCGACGCCACTCAGATCGCCGGAGAACTCACAAAGGCGTTTGACGAGCACTGTGCCAACTAACCCAATGTTCAGAGTTCAAGCTTGCAGTTTCGCAGCCGCAACCTGAAGGTTGCACTCTAAACACCCGTGAACTGAACTCAGCGGCCCAACAGCCTCATCACCTCCGAATGCAGCAGCACCACATCCGGTGACTGCTGCAACGCGAGAAAGTAATTCTTCTGAAACTGCGTGCCATTTTCCGAAGGCGCGAGCAGCGCCCTCGCGCGCTCCATCAACGCCTTCGCATCCTCATCCGTCATCACATGCTCAACATCGCGCGTGTCCAATGACTCATCGATCTGCACGATCAGCTCCGACAACCGGTGCAGCCAATCAAACCACGGGTCCTTCAACACCAACTGCAAAAACTCATAACTATTACCAATACGCCCGCGCGCTCGCTCAAAATCCCGGCGCTCTAAATCAAGCAACAATTTGTGCAGCCGCAACAGCCCATGCCGCAGTTCCTTCAACACATCACGCGTCAGCTCCGATGCCCTGTCGTTATGCATAAATCCCCCCGTTGCCCCAAGTATATCCGAAGGTTCGCTATGCTATGATCCCCGTCGATGCCCAGCGCCATCTCCCTCAACACTCCAATTGGGGATCTTCACAACTTCCGCATCGCACGCCTGGGAGATCAACTCTCGCACAAACTCGCGCTCGCGCTTGCGTCACACGCAAACAAACGAAACGCCGCGGACGTCACGGTTGAAGATTTACTCAACTACCTGCCGATGCGTTACGAAGATCGTTCGCACCCGGCAGCCATCAGGGATCTTTCCGATGGCCTGGAAGCTTCGCTCGAGTTGCTCGTGCATCGCGCACACGGTTACGAGGTCAGAAAAGGTTACGCCCGGGGTCGGCTTTTCATCTTCGAAGTCACGGCTTACGACGCAGCGCGGACCGGACGCGAAGTGATCGTCTGGTGGTTCGTGTCGGGCCGGCGCGCGTACGAGATCGTCAAGTACTACAAAGACAAACTCGTCGCCGGAACACGTTTCATCACATTTGGGCGCTGGGAATGGAACGCGACCAAGAGCACATACAAACTACAGCTTCACCGGCCGGCTGACGAGCTCGAAATCCTTCCCTCACCTGAACAGCAAACCCTGACAACCGAAGAGGAGATCGGTCCCGAACAGTCGGAAGAAAACGTTTCGGATCCGGCGCTCGCGCTGATTCACGTCGGCCGCCGCGTCCCTGTTTATCGTAAGCTTGGTCCGTTCAACTCGAAACGCGTGCGTGAGATCGTGCACGCGGTCCTCGCTGCTATCGATCCACAAACTATCGACGAAACATTGCCAGACGATCTCCTAAAACGCGTTCATCTAATCCCTCGAACCCGCGCCCTGAACGAAATTCACTTCCCACCACCCGACGTTTCAATGGAAGACTACGAGCTCGCGCAAAGTCCGGCACACGCGCGCATGATCTTCGAAGACTTCTTCTGGGTGACTTTTGCGCTCGGTCTGAAACGCGGCCGGCGTGCGAAGGAGTCGAAAGGCTCGCCGTTACGCATCGACAAAGCTCTCTACCAAAAGATCGCCGCCGTTTTGCCGTTTAAGTTGACTGACGCACAACGCCGCGTCACGCGCGAGATCTTCAACGACTTGAAATCCACCGCGCCCATGAATCGGCTGTTGCAAGGCGACGTGGGCAGCGGCAAGACGATCGTCGCACTGATCGCCATGGTCGCGGCGATGGAAAACGATCTGCAAACCGCGCTGATGGCGCCGACCGAAATCCTCGCCGAGCAACACGCGCGAAACATCAAACGCCTGCTTGCCAAGACGCCTTATCGCATCGAACTGCTTACGGGCTCGCTTCGCGCGGCAGAAAAGCGAGCACTTCGCGTGGCCTTGAGAGCCGGCGAAATACACGCCGTTATCGGCACTCACGCGCTGGTCCAGGAAGGCGTCGCGTTCGCCAGACTCGGTCTGGCAGTGATCGACGAACAGCATCGCTTCGGCGTCATGCAACGCGCCGAACTACGCGCGCGCGGCTTCAATCCTGACCTGCTGGTCATGACCGCGACGCCGATTCCGCGTTCGCTCGCAATGACCGTCTACGGCGACCTCGACATGTCGGTGATCGATCAAATGCCTCCCGGCCGGACGCCGATCGAGACCATCGTCGCGGGCGAAGATCAGCGGCAGGAAGTGAAGCGCTTGATCTCTCGTGAGGTAAAAGCCGGGCATCAGGTCTATGTGGTTTACCCGCTGGTTGAAGAATCGGAGAAGATCGATTTAAAGGACGCAACGCGCCGTTACGAATACCTGCGCGACATCGTCTTTCCGCGACTCTCGGTCGGCTTGCTGCACGGCAAGATGAAACCCGCGGAGAAAGAGGCAGTGATGAAAGCGTTTGTCGCCGGCGAGATCAAGATCCTTGTTTCGACGACCGTGATTGAAGTCGGAGTCGATGTGCCGAATGCGTCGGTGATGATCGTGGAGCACGCTGAACGTTTCGGGCTCTCGCAACTGCATCAGTTACGCGGCCGCGTCGGGCGCGGTGCAAAGAAGAGCTACTGCGTGTTGTTGACGAGTGACAAAAAGACGGCGGTGGCTGAGGAACGTCTGGGCATCATGGCGAAGACGACCGACGGGTTTGTGATCGCGGAAAAGGACCTCGAACTGCGTGGGCCAGGCGAGCTGCTTGGCACGAGACAGTCCGGTTTGCCGGAGTTTCGGATCGGGAATATTGTGCGTGACCGGTTATTGCTGGAGCGCGCGAAGCGCGAAGCCGAATCTTACTTGATGAAGGAGAAGTCGCCGGTGACCGCGAAACTGATCGCGCGCATCACACGAGATACGCGGTTCGGGTTGGCGGCAGTTGGGTAAGTTGAGATGCGCGTGATTGCCGGAGCATTCAAGGGACGAAATCTGAAGAGCCCGCCGTCAATGCAGGTGCGGCCGACTTCGGATCGACTGCGCGAAACGCTCTTCAACGTCATCGCGGCGCATGTGCCGGAGGCGCGCTTCCTCGATCTATGTGCCGGCTCGGGCGCGGTTGGAATTGAAGCGCTCTCGCGCGGCGCCGCGCACGCGACGTTTGTCGATCGCTCGCGCAGGAGTTGCCAGTTGATTGAGGCGAACCTCGAGTTGTGCCGTGTTCCCGAAGAACAGCGAGACATCTACTGTGCAGAAACCGCCGAGTTTCTCAAACAAAACCAGGCAAACCCGTGGGACATCGTCTTTCTCGATCCACCTTACAAAGAGAACTATCTCCGCATACTCGAGATCCTCGGATCGTCGAAGCTGCTGAACGATGACGGCCTGCTCATCGTCGAGCATTACCACAAAACAAATCTCCCGGAAACAATCGGCCACTTACGCCGCACGCGAACCCTGAAACAAGGCGATTCTGCGTTGAGCTTCTACGTTTGCTAAAATCAGGTCCGTGTTTTCCGTGTTCATCTGTGGCCTATGTTAGTACTCGGTATCGAAACTTCCTGCGACGAAACTGCCGCCGCGCTCGTGCGCGACGGCGGCGAGATTCTGTCATCAGTGATCTCTTCGCAGGTTCCCATTCACAAACGCTTCGGCGGCGTCGTTCCTGAGCTCGCCTCGCGTGAACATCTCGACAAGATCGTTCCCGTTGTTAACGAGGCTTTCGAGCGGGCGGGTGTAACGGCGCGCGATGTCGACGGCATTGCGGTGACTGCCGGACCGGGACTCGTCGGCTCGCTACTGGTCGGCGTGTCGTACGCCAAGGCAATGGCCTACGCGTTGAACAAGCCGTTCGTCGGCGTGAATCACATCGAAGGTCACATCTATTCGGTGGCGTTTGAGAACCCGCCGATCGAATATCCGGCCGAGGCGTTGATCGTGTCGGGTGGGCACACGAACATCTTCTTCATTCCCGAACCCGGAAAGTACAAAGTCTTGTCGCGCACGCGTGACGACGCAGCCGGCGAGGCATTCGACAAAGTCGCGAAGCTGCTCGGCCTCGGTTATCCGGGTGGACCAATCATCGAGCGCCTGGCGCGCGAAGGCGATCCGCACGCGGTGCCGTTCTCGTTGCCACGAATGGGCGACGGCTTACCGGATTTCAGTTTTAGCGGATTGAAAACCGCGGTCACAAAACACGTACGTGAAAGCGGACTAACGCCGGTCGAAAACGGCGGCGAGCCGTCGCAGCCGATCAAAGATCTCGCTGCCAGCTTTCAACATACGGTAGTGCAATCGCTCGTGAAGACAATGAAACGCGTGGCGGAAGAAAACTACCCGCGGACACTGATCATCGCGGGAGGCGTGGCATGCAATGGAAAGCTGCGCGAAGTGGCGCGCGAGATGGCCGCGCGTCTTCGTCTTCCGGTCTACTTCCCTTCACCACATCTCTCAACCGACAACGCCGCCATGATCGCCGCCGCCGGAACCGTGAAGCTGGAAGCTGGTGAACGAGGTAGTTTAAGCCTCAACGCCGATGTAACGTTGAGACTCCAGAACATGGATCTCGCAGAAGAGGCTGCTAAACGCGCGGGCGTGCGTTACCGACTATAAGCCACAGACGAACACAGACAAACACGGACCAGTTAGAAAGTTCTGGTCCGTGTTTGTCTGTGTTCGTCTGTGGCTTGTCTTGGCCTCGGCACGCGAGGTCTGGGTTGCCTTATCAACCCTCTATGGTGCTCATCGCGGTGACGGCACGTTTTTCGTATGCCGCAATGGTCGCGATGTTCTTCTTCTCCACCTCCGTCAGGTTCGCTTCCGCGAAGTCCGGGTCCGCTTTGTACCAGGCAAAACTCGAGAAGTATTTCTGGAGCCACGGCTCCTTGAACACCTTGCCATGACGCGCGTAGATCTCCTGCCGCATCTGGCTGGCGTCTTCCAGAAACAATCCTTCCAGAAGCGCGCGCGTGATCGGCTTCGTGCTCAACTCCTCGTGAATCCGGTTCTCATACCTGACGATCGTCTCGACGTTGAGTTTGTCGTTGCCGGACAGCTCTTCGTCCTTAAAATTCTCGTCAGGGTTGTACCATGGCTGCGCGGAGAAATATTGCTGCAACCACTCGGCGCGAAACATGCGGCCGTGGCGCGCGTAAATCTCGTTTCGCAGCAAACGCAGCTCGTGCAAACTCAACCCCTGCAACATCTGCTCGGAGATCTTCCTGTTCTCAAAGAACTCCATGTCACCAGGCAACAGCGCCACGCGGCGTTGCCTCTTCTGCGCACCGCTGAGTATTTCGAGGTTCTTGCGCTCGATGGTTGAAAGTTTTTTCGCGTCGTACTTCTCGCTGGAGAAGTACCAGTAGCGTTCTTCGAAATACTGCTGCAACCACGGCTCGTCGTCGAAACGCTTGCCGTGAATCGCTTCCACTTCCGCCAGCAATACTTTCCACTCAGCGTTACTGTGTTTTCCGAGTTTTCTGGCAGGAATTGCGCGGTCGCGCCAGTAACGCATGTCGCCCGGCTGGATAGTCTCGTGCTTCGCGGCTTCGGCGATGCGGATCAGGTCGAGATTGCGCCGCTCAGTCTCGTTGAGCATCGAGTTCTTGAAGTCAGGGTTTGGTTTGTACCACGACTGCTCTTCAAGAAATGACTTGATCTCCGCGTCTTTGAAAACGCGCCCGTGACGTCCGAAAACCAGGCCACGCAGGAGCTTCAAATCGTACAGCTCGAGACCTTGAACCTGCGCCTGTTTGATCGCATTGCTGCGGAAGTCAAAATCCTTCCACGTATCGATGCGGTCCTGCGCCCGTGTCTCGAAAGATGCACAGGCAAATAGTGCTAACAAGAAAAAGGCGCCAACTAACTGCCGGGGATTCATAGTCACATCCTCTACAGAGCTTCTCTGATGTGCCTGCTCTGTGTCTCCGTGGTGTTTCAGGAACCACCGAGGCACAGAGATACAGAGTCAAGCTCTAGCCAAAAATGTCGCGCACCTTGTCGACCAGACCCTTGTCTTCGAGATCCTTGTTTTCAACTTCGGCCAACTGCTCCAGCAGTTTTCGCTGTTCCCTGGTCAACGATGTCGGCGTCATCACGGTGACGGAAACAAACAGATCGCCTTTGCCACGCCCGCCG
>Ga0187894_10001866_pt1 | contig 26286 bp, 33 predicted proteins | sample GBC1701081metaG_FD_136650 | JGI IMG/M metagenome (GOLD analysis project Ga0187894, IMG submission 136650) | White microbial mat communities from a lava cave in the Kipuka Kanohina Cave System on the Island of Hawaii, USA - GBC170108-1 metaG ... | reverse complement strand
CGGATCTCGCCGTTGAGCGCTTTGCGCCGATACTTCGGGATGAACACCACATGATACTTGCATTCCCATCTCGAATGGGTCAGGCTCTTCCATGTCGTTTCCGTCATACAGTCCTCCTTCGGATATGCTAGCAAGCCATCCTAGGGGGACTGTACTCTCGTAACGCTCAAAGCTCTTCAAGTCGCACTAGTCGAACTAGTGGATTACCTCCAGTGATGATTTATGTTCCTATTCTTCACGTTGGCAAGTTGCTCAACCCTTACCCAGAAATTTGCTCGGCGACATTGGCGAAGCATTCTCGATCAAATCGATCGGGTCTTTGTCGAGTGTGGAGAACAGCAGGTCGGCAACAAAGAAACGCATTGGATCGAGGTCGTGCGCTGTGGCAACGACGGCGCCCGGCAAGTGCTCGCAGACAGCAAGTCTCCCTACGCAGCCCTGGTTGAGGCCGCGCTGACGCAGCGACAGGAAGTTGCGCAGCAGATCGATACGGGTACAATCACCGCGGAGGAGGGAAAAATGCGGCTCGCTGAAATTGATGAGCTCATCGACAAACTACCCGGAAGCCTGACCGATCTTCTCAGTTTTTCTTCTGTCCATGCGTCAAACTGAAAGATAAAGCCACAAGACAACCAGAATAAACGCCGTATGGGGTTCTCTCGTCCAACCCTCACCGCTGCTCTCTTCTCCTGTATCGTGCACCTTTGCGCGCTCGGGCTGTTAGCTACCATCATCCTGACTCACGCTGAACACACGAGCGTCCCGTTGAAGGTGACACTCCTGCAACCAGCCGTGCCATTGCCGGTGGGGGAGAAAGAAGCGCGCAGCACGAACGAGCCAGAGCCTGCCGCGCAGCTAACACCGCCCCCTCCTCCCCCACCCCCGGTAAAAGTTGAACCAAAAGTGAAGAAATTATCGGTGAAACCGACCCATCCGATATCTATTCCGGTGAAGAAACCACCCCCGCCGCCGGTGGTAACGGCACCGCCACCGCCGGAACCTGTGCCTCAGCCCGCGGCGTTGGCTCTTCCAGTGAACGACGCCCCAGCAACTGATGGGTCCAACTCAGAAGATGCCGTAGGTACTACAAGGCCCACAAGTACAGATGTTGCAGGTAGTCCTGGGGAAATGGGAGCTGGACATCACAACGAAGCTGGACATAGAGGCAGTCCTGGAGGAACTTCGACGCGACCAGACTATGGTGAGAATCCTAAACCACCCTACCCGTTAATCGCCCGCCGCATGGGGACACAAGGCACCGTACTCTTGCATGTCCATGTGCGCGCAGACGGGAGTGTCGCCGAAGCAGAAGTACAACAGTCGTCAGGATCTCCCGTGCTCGATGCCTCAGCGTTACGGACAGTGCGTGAAAGCTGGCGCTTCGTCCCTGCACGGCGTGATGGTGTTCCCGTTGAAAGCTGGGTCGAAGTGCCTATCCGCTTTGTATTAAAGGAATCCTGAAAGCGTGGGTAAAGACCGAGTACATCGCATAGCACTCACGTAGGCGTGGAACTACTCCGCCAACCGCTGGGCGAAGAAAATAAACGCAACTCCGGACAGCGTCGCGAGTGGAAGCCAGCGTGAGTGGCCGGCTTCGTGGGCAGCGGGCAAAAGACTACTCGCCCCAAGATAGAGAAACACGCCGGCGAACCAACCTAACGTCAAGGCAAGCAAAGAGGGAGGAACCGAAAGCGCCGATTGAGCGAGGGTGCCAGCGATGGGAGCAAGTGCGGTCAATGACAACATCACCGTGGTGGCCCGAATGCTATGTCGCGTTCCGAGCATGACGCCGACAGTGCTCGCGCCGTCAGCTACTTTGTGGAGTAGCACTGCTAGTGCAACGACCCAGCCGACCTCGCCCCCGGCTTCAAACGCTCCTCCAATTGCCACCCCGTCGAAGAAGCTGTGGAGACTGATGCCCACCGCCCCCCACGCTCCGACTTGACAAGTATGGTTGTAGTGCGAGGGATGGTCTTGTCCCTCGCTATGATGCGCTGCATGTTCAAAAAGATAAAAGCACAGAAAGCCGAGACTACAAGCAAATAAAAGATGATGATGGTGAAAGCGAGAGTGTGACGTTTCTAGCAATTGCAGGGCATCTGGTACAACATCCATTAATGCACCAGCTACTAGAGCCCCCGCACAGAAGGCAAGCACCAGGCCACGGTAGGCTTGTAACCGTAAGGCAAGCAGTCCGCCGCCAAAAGTCATGATGCAGGTTGCCCCAGAAATCAGTAGAGGTGTCATAGAAGAAGCGTCACCATATGTGGCTCGCTGTTCCTGAGCAAGCACCCTGACTGTTTTTGCGACCCGCTTGCGTCTGCAACCTTACTGAATAATTCTAACGCCGGTCCATTGCTGTACCACTTGCTGACGAGGTGGCTCATCGTAATCAAACATTGCTCGCTTCGGTAAAGAATCAGTTGAGACGAGTACCTAAAGACACCACTAAACGCCCATGCTAGTCTCGTTACGATTGCAATTGAATGTCAGTAGTTGACAACCAAGAGAGACTCCTCTAATCTCCAGGCCGTTCTATGGATATGTGGCACCATAGGTCTTCTTGGCAACGAGCACTCGCCCTCGCCAGTCTGCTCAGCCTGCTCTGTTTGAGTGTTGTCTCGGCTTCCCATACTCACGGCAACAGTACAACCGGAAGCGTCAAGAACGAGTGTCAGCTCTGTATTTCTGGTGGCCTGAGTCGTTCTCTCCCTGCCAGTCTGCAAGTTTTTGTCCCAGTCATGTTGACCCTTTTCCCATTGCTGTTGCGACAAGAGCGACTGTACTCTATACGCTCTTTCTCTTCCGGCACTCCGCGTTCGCCTCCTCTCTCCTAACCTCACCGTAAGCTTCGCCTCCGCGCAGCTTTTCCCTAGTCTTGTCTCTCTCCTCGGCCGCACCTCATCTTCCTGTGTAGCACCTCCCTCTGTGCGCGGCTGTAGAAATCTATTTCGAGGTTGTTGAAGAGGAGGAAACCATGCGGATTGCCGCACTCAGTGTCGTTGTTGCCGTTGTCTGCTTGTTCCCTGTTCGAGTTTTGGCCGACCCGGCTTCGGACCAATTTCGCGAAGAGCTAGAAGCACTGAAAAAGCAGATGCAGGAAATGCAGCACACAATTAAAGAGCAGCAAAAGACCATCAGTACCCAACAAGACACGATCGACAAACTGGAAAAAGCGGCAGCTCAGCCTGTGGAGCTACCGCCAGTGCAGAAAGAGGAGCTGCGTAAAGAAATCACCCAAGATTTAGCTCGTGAGGAGCGAAAAATCGTCACCCCGCGCCCGCTGTCTGCACGGGGTCGTGGTTTCGGTGGTATGGAGCCGTTTGCCCGGGGCATACAGTCGCTGAACCCGGAAATCTCCATTGATGGCCTGTTTGCCGGTGCTGGCTCAACCGAGAGCGACTTTGAACGGATCTTCACCGGCGCACATGACCCGAACCAGCGCGGCTTCACTGTGCAGAATCTCGAGCTCACGCTCGGCGGGACCGTAGACCCGTACTTTCGCGCGGACGTAAATCTGGTGTACCAGCTCGACCGCGAAGGAGAGTCTACTTTCGAGCTTGAGGAAGCGTATCTAACCTCGCTCGCCCTGCCGTATAATCTGCAGCTCAAGGCCGGGCAGTTTTTCACTCAATTTGGACGCCTCAACCCCATACATCCACACCTGTGGGACTTTGTCGACCAGCCCCTGGTGAACGGGCGGATGTTCGGCCCGGATGGGCTGCGCAACCCCGGCATGCAGTTCTCGTATCTCCTGCCTCTGCCATTCTACCTGGAAGCGATCTCGGCGGTACAAAACTCGCAGGGAGAAACGGCCTTCAGTTTTCGCAACACCCCAGAGGAGGGGGAATTGTTCGGTCGGCCGATCCTCGAACGCAAAGTCCGTGGCCTTGATGACCTGATGTGGGCCTCTCGACTCAGAACCTCCTTCAACCTGAGCGACACCCAGACGCTGCTGCCTGGAGCATCGGTCGTCACCGGGCCAAACGCCAGCGGGAAAAATACCCGTACGAACATTTACGGGCTTGACCTTTACTGGCGGTGGAAGCCGCTGAATAATTTCAACGGCTGGCCTTTTGTCTCCTTCCAAACTGAAGCTATGTTCCGCGATTACCAGGCGGGGCGCGTCGTGGATGAGATGAACGGAGAGCTGCTCTTACCACGCCGCACCCTCAATGACTGGGGCATGTATGCACAGGTCCTCTGGGGCTTCCTCCCCAGATGGGTTGCGGGGATGCGCTTCGACTACGTTGATGGCAACGCCGGTGGGGACGACTCCAATCGCGACCTCCGTTTCCGCTATTCACCCGATATTACTTTTTACCCCAGTGAGTTCTCTAAATGGCGCTTACAATACAACTTTGACGATCTGCCAGACCAGGGCCGCCATGAGCACACAGTGGTCTTGCAGTGGGAGTTCTTGCTCGGCACCCACGGCGCCCACACATTCTAGAGTAACAAGCTCGAGTGTGCAGGTACTCTTTGCATCAGGTGTCATTCTGGAGGAAAAACGATGAAGATCTTTGATACACGTAGGGGCACCAGTCCGCGCTGGCTGGTCGCAGGGCTGATCGTAGTCGGCATTGTCACCCTAGCACTCGGTGTCCAGGCGGCTGAGCGGCTCCGGGTCATTACCAGCACGCCGGACTTTGCTGCCATTGCCACGGAGGTGGGCGGGGACCGGGTGGATGTGCTGAGCTTAGCCAAAGGAACGCAAAATCCCCATTTTGTTGATGCTCGGCCGAGCTTCATTGTGGAGTTGAACAAGGCCGATATGCTGATCGAAGGAGGGTTAGAATTAGAAATCGGCTGGCTGCCGCCGTTGCTGCTCTCGGCACGGAACCCGAATCTCCAGCCGAACGCGCCAGGCCGGGTGGTGGCAGCGCTCAACGTGCCGATCCTCGAAGTGCCGACATTTCGCATTGACCGCTCAATGGGCGACGTACATCCAGCCGGAAACCCGCATTTCACCCTCGATCCAGAAAACGGCAAGATCGTGGCTGAGACTATTGCTGACGCCTTGATCCGCATCGACCCGCAAGGCACAGCCGTATATCAGGCCAACCTAGAGCGATTCAAAACCACCCTTGATGCCAAAATCCAACAATGGGAAGCGCAGATGGAACCATTTCGCGGCGCCAAAGTGGTTTCCTATCACAAAAGCTACAACTATTTTATCGAACGCTTCGGCCTTGATCTTGTCGGCACGATTGAGCCGAAGCCAGGAGTGCCGCCCTCTCCAGCCCACGTCGAAGCGTTGACTGCTCTCATGAAAGCACAAGGGGTGCGCGTCGTCATGCTTGAGCCCTATTATGTCCGGGCACTACCCGACGTGATCAGCCGAGAAACCGGTGCGCAGGTGTTGGTCCTGCCGACCATGGTCGGCGGCGTGCCCGCGGTACAAACCTATGTGGACCTCTTCCAGTACAACATCAACGCCCTCACCAATGCCTTACGTGCTGGACAGTAAGGAGGAGAGTGTGAACGGGGCGCTTCTCGCACTCCAACAGGTGAGCCTGGGCTACGAGGGCCGGTCGGTCCTCGAACGGATCTCGTTCACTGTCGAGCGTGGCGAGTTCCTCGCACTGCTCGGCCCCAACGGCGCAGGCAAGACCACACTTTTGCGCGGCATGCTGGGGCTCATCCCTGTGCAGGCGGGACAGATCGAGTATGGCTTCGACCGGCTCGCCAGCCCACCGGGGTATGTGCCGCAGCGAGACACGCTCGACCCGATCTTTCCGCTCTCCGTGCTTGAGGTCGTGCTGATGGGCACCTACGCGCGGCTGGCGCCGCTCCGGCGCGTTGGCCGGCGACAGCACCAGATCGCGGCCACCTGTTTGGAGCAGGTCGGGCTCGCCCATGTTGCCGAGCAGCCCTTCTGGACCCTGTCAGGTGGCCAGAAACAACGGGTGTTGATCGCACGAGCGCTCGCCGTGGAGCCGGAGGTCCTGCTGCTCGATGAGCCGACGGCGGGTATCGACCCCGGAGCGGCGGCCACGATTATAGACCTGATTGCTCGACTCAATCACGATCAGGGACTCACCGTGGTACTAGTGAGCCATCACTTGCGGCTCGTCCGTTCCCTCGTCCGGTCGGTCATTTGGATTGAAGAGAGGCGGGTCGTAAAGGGATTGACCGAGACGATGCTCTCCCCTGAGCGAGTAGCCGACGTCTTCGGGATGTTGACAGGAACTGAGTGAATACTCTCATCATAATCCTAAGCCCGGACTTTCTCTTGCGCGATGCCCTCATCGGCAGCATGCTGGTGGGGCTTATTTGCCCGCTGGTCGGCGTGTACTTTGTGTTACGACGGATGATCTTCCTTGGGGTCGCACTGCCGCAGCTCTCGGCTGCCGGTATCGCTTTCTCTTTTCTCGTCTATCGCGTGCTGGTCGGCCAGCACCAGCATTTCGAGATGAGCGAGCGTGTACTGGCTCTGCTCGGCTCGTTCTGTTTCACGCTGCTGGGGTTGCTGGTGCTGGCCGCCTTTGCACGGCACCGCGAGACGGTCGAGGCACGCATCGGTATTACCTACGCGGTCGCCGCTGCAGCGACCATCCTTTTCGTCGCCCTGGACCCCTATGGCGAGGCACACATGATTGATCTCCTCAAGGGCGATATCCTGACCGCCACAGGGGGGAACCTCACCCTGCTCACGGTGGTATTCGGTGGAGTAGCGCTCGGTTTGTTCGGGTTCCGCAAAGAGCTGCTCCTGGTGTCTTTTGACCGTGACCTCGCGGTCGTCTTCGGCATGCGCGCAGGGCTGTGGGACACACTTTTGTACTTCCTCATTGGTGTCACTATATCACTTGGCGTGATGACGGCCGGCCCGATCGTCACTTTTGGCTTCCTCGTCGTGCCACCGCTCACGGCGCGCCTGATCACGCGCCATATGCTGACGTTCTCCTTGGTGGCAGCGGGTCTTGGCGCCGCCGCAGCGTTTGCGGGGTTCTACTGTGCATACCGCTTTGATCTGCCACTCGGACCTGCTCAAGTGGCAGTTGCGAGTGTTGTGCTCATGGCTATCGCATCCGCACAGGGACTCTCTCGGGGCATAGGAAACGTGCACGCGACCTGAGCACTCTTTACTCAAGGAACATGCAATGAGAAACTATCATCTGCTCTGGTTGCTGTTGCTCGTTTTCGGTTGCGCTGCGCTCCCGGCCGCTCCTCCCCCACCTCCAGCCGTCCACACGGTTGCCGCACTACCGCCATACAATCACACAGGGGCTCTGCTCTCCATTGCCCGTACCTCCTTTGGGGATCTGTATGCTGCTCCGCCCGAGCCTGTGACCGTCGTGGATATGCTCGCTGCTGAGGCACGCGCGCAACTCGCGCGGCGAGGGTTCACCGTCGTCTCGCCGAGCGTAGTCGAGTTTGCACTCGACTACCATACGCCCGACAGTGTACAGAAAGCCGCCGAACTGGCTTCCCGAGACAAGCTGGAGGGCAATGCGCTCTATATCGAGATCCGGCGTTGGGAACCGGATGTCCCCACCTCTCCCACCTTCGTCACTGTGACGCTCGCAGCAGCCTTGATCGATACCGCAACGGGGCGTGTGGTGTGGACCACCAACCGCCCGGCGCGGCCGGTGCCGATGCCGGGGCCAGTCAACCAGTGGGTTGCCTCCCAACTTGCCACCCACAAGGCCGTCGAAGACCTGCTGTCGTCGTGGCGATTAGAACAGCCAGCTTCATAGGGGGCCTTACCTGGCCCTTAGGATGGTTCCATACGGTAGAAAGAGTATGTTGGTGACAATAGTCACCGAGCGAACAGTCTGAAGAGACACCCGGCCGGAGCCCATTCAGGAGATCACGGAAGCGATCGGATTAACTCATTCGCGTCTTAGTTTCTTTGGACGCAAGTCTGATCGATGCTGCGAGTGGACGCATTCTATGGACAACCCATCAACCCTTACGCCCGGTGCCGACCCCCGGCGCTATTAGCTGCTGGATAGCGTATACGATCGCCGCTCATGACGTCACCGAGGAACTGCTGAGTTCATGGGGGACAAAACGACCTCCCTCGTGAGCGGCCGAATTTCGCCATTGCAGAAGCGAGTCTGACGCGCTAGTGTAGTCGCCGTTATGAAGCGCGTGAAATCACCCTCGCTGGCTGAAATTCGTACGACGATTCGCACGACGGGGTTACGCAGTACTTCCCCTCGGGTCGCTGTCTTGGAACACCTCCAAACCGCAACGACGCCACTGAGCCACGCGGAACTGTTCGAAGCCCTCGAAGACAAAGGGTTTGATCGGGCAACGATCTATCGTAACCTGATTGACCTGACTGAGGCTGGGCTACTGTTGCGCACCGATGTTGGTGATCATGTCTGGCGTTTCGAATTACGCCGGGAAGGACAGCGCGGGCACCAAATCGAACATCCGCATTTTATGTGCACCGATTGTGGCGAGGTTGCCTGTTTGCCCGGCCTGAGCGTGCGGATCTCATCGACCCCGGGTATTCCACGTGCCGTCAGCACCAAAGGAGTCGAAGTTCAGCTCAAGGGTCGTTGTGACCGCTGTGCTGCATAAGCGCCGAGTTTCAGGCCGCCTCGTGATGAGGGCAACGTTCGACCTCAACAGTAAGGTGTTCAACCTGGACCGCAGCTAAAATTGCTTTACGGTACTCGGCAACTGAACGTGGTGCGCTTGTCATCACCGATACGATGCACCCTAGACGACTAAGTCCCAGTTCCCAGAGGTGAAGGTCGACCACCCGTGCATCATCGAGTGATTCAACCTGCGTGCGAATTGTCTGCGCCACCTCGGTCGAAGAGACCACGTCAAGTAGATGGAGTGCCGAACCACGACAGAGGCCGATACTCCAGCGCAGGATCACCACACTGCCGACAATAGCCATAATAGGATCGAGGAAAACCAGTCCTGCGTACCAGCCACCGAATAGGGCAACGATAGCTAAAACACTGGTAAGAGCGTCTGCCAGCACATGGAGGTAAGCGGAATGTAAGTTATGGTCGTGGTGACCAGGATGCGGTATCCCCCCGTGTGCTTCGTCAGGATCAAGCAGTTTTACACTGACCAAGTTAATCGGCAAGCCGAGAATTGCTACTGGAAGCGCCTCAGCAAAATGGACCGTCACAGGCTGGAAAAATCTTTTGCCAGCTTCAATCATCATCAAGAGCGCCACCAAGGCGAGAATGATGGCATTAGTGTACCTAGCCAGAGCGTTCACCTTGCCGGTGCCAAAAGTGAAGCTTTTGGCTTTTGCTCGCGTGCGTGCAAACCAGTACGCCAACGCTGAAAGCCCAAGCGCACCAGCATGGGTTGCCATGTGCCAGCCATCAGCAGTGAGCGCCAACGACCCTGTCCAGGCTCCAACCACCAACTCAGCCATCATCATCCCGGCAGTCAGCGCTACCACCCAACGAGTATGACGCTCGTGAGGATTGACGGATGAGACATCTTCGTGAACCGAACAAGAACGCTCAGCGAGTTCATCATGCATGCCTTTATGACTAGCGAGAGTTGCGCAAAGAGTCGAGAGCGTTAGTCTTCTCCCTCGCAGTACTCTGTCCCCGTCTCGGGCGTCACACAGGTTTCCTGATGCGCCCGCCGCAGTAAAAACGTCGACAGGCGACTTCGGCTGGTGAAAAGACCGTTTAAGGCAAGTTCGCAAATATCAAGGTTGATCTTAATACAATTTAATTGCAATAGATATTGACTTACGTAAAAATTTTTACCTACAGTGCTCCTGCGGTCAGGATAAGAGAAGAGAGTTGATGCCCAGCAGCGCGGCTTCACTCCTCTCTTGTCATACGGGCGGAGGGGCCCCTCCTGTCTGCCTCCGCCCGAATAACCCTAGCAAGAACAGTGAAAGAAGGGGAAAAGATCAAAAGAGGAAACAACGAAGAGAAAAGAGGATTCGTCAGGACTCGCCGCCACCCTTCTTCCACCTCAGCCAGTCCTGACAAATGTTGTAATCAGAATTAGCGATCGGGCCGTTTTGATTCGCCGACCCTAACCCCATAGACAACGACGCCCTTATCGATACGAATGGTAAAGCCGCAGGCCGGGTTGATACAGACCCAAACCTTGTACTGCAAAGATGCGCCACGTGGACCAAAATCCGACAAGGGCACGAGCAATCCTCGATTGCATTTCCGACACTGGGGAAGATCCACGCCTGCCGCCTCCTCTATGAAAGAATTCGTACTGCTTCCCACCCTATCGCTTCACCCAGTATGCCAGGGAAACAAAGTGTAAAACAAGGGGAATCTGAGAAAACAGACGCCAGGCTCTTCTCCCGCCGAACGGCCTTAGCGTTGACAAGTCGGGCAAAAGAATGTGCTTCGTCCTCCCCGAGTCTCTCGGCGAATCGGCGTGCGGCAACCTGGACACGGCTCCCCTTCCCGATCATAGACACGGAAACGGTTCTGAAACCCACCCTGCTTACCTTCTCCATCACGATAATCAGAAATGGAGCTGCCACGATGCCGAATCGCTTCACGCAGAACGGCCTTGGTGGCTTTGACGATCCGCTCAGTGCGTAACTTACTCAATGTCACAGCGATGCAACTTGGTCTGACTCCAGCGCGGAAGAGCAGCTCGCTCGCGTAAATGTTGCCAATGCCGGCAACCACGCGTTGATCCATCAAAACATCTTTGATCGTTCGCCGTGTGAGCCGGACCTTCCCCCACAGATAACGACTCGTAAACGCCCGACTGAGAGGTTCAACCCCAAGTTCGGTCAACGTTGCAATCTCATTTCCTGTCCCGACCGCCATGAGTCCGAAGCGACGAGGGTCATTATAGCGAAGACGCCGACCGGTACTGAGAAGCACGAGGATATGATCGTGCGGGAGAAAGGCTTCTTTTGTGTCCTCCACTACTAGCTGCCCCGTCATTCCCAGATGTACCAACCAGACCCGCGTATCATCGAGGTGAAGATGGAGATATTTCCCGCGACGGGCGATCCCTACGATTGTCCTTCCAGTCAAGGTCGAAGCAAAGTCAGCCGCTACAGGCCGACGCAGGCGCGGCTCTCTGACTTCAACGGCGGCGATCGTCGCACCAGTCAGGAACGGCGCCAGGCTGCGTCGCACCGTTTCCACTTCGGGTAACTCAGGCACCTCTGCTTTCCCCTTTCTCTATGGGCTTCTACCAATGCCATAGGCTCACCCGGACAGCAACGGAGCCTAAAGAAGGGCGCAGCAAGCAGCGCTCTTGCATATCTTCAAACAGAACCACCACCGGCAAGGGGAATGCCAATAGCAAGAAATCTCACGCCGTTGCTTGTCACCGCTGGCAAGCCGCAGTATACACAGACCACAGGAAAAGCTTTTCTTAACCCGAAAGCGAACGTTTACTGTTGAAGTGAGGAGGTTATGGAAGTCTTCAAAGAGGTCTTTTCTCAGGTTGCTTTCGCCGCCGACAAGATGAAAAAGGTCAATCTCTTCGATACCGAACGGATGTTTTGTGACGTCTATTGTTTCGAACCGCAACAAGCTCAGACCGCCCATGCTCACCAAGGGTCGGACAAAGTCTACTATGTCCTGCAAGGACGGGCCGAAATCCGTGTCGGACGAGAGACCAAAGAGCTAGGCCCAGGAGGTGCCGCACTTGCACCGGCTGGCGCAGAGCACGGAGTACGGAATCCAGGACCAGAGCGGCTGACCGTCTTGGTCTTTATGGCACCAAAACCGTAAGAGGGTTCCCCCTACGTTCTCTCTCCAACCGTAGGAGGAGACTTTTGAGGAGGTAATTATGGACGAGGTCAAAGCGGTCACTGTGGCGAATGCGGCGTTCTACCGTGCCTTTGAAACCCTCGATATCAAAGAAATGGAGCGGGTGTGGCTCCGCGCCAGTCACATCAAGTGCATCCATCCAGGCTGGCCGCTGCTCTGCGGCTGGGGACCGATCATGACGAGTTGGGAGCGCATTTTCAGTAATACGTTCTCAATGCGCTTCACCCTCACCGATGTGCGAGTCGAGGTTTCCGGCTCGCTTGGTTGGGCCGTGCTGATCGAAGAGTTAGAATCCCATGGGTACGATGGCCCGTCGCGTTCGCAAATTCTCACCACCAATCTTTTTGAACAGCGCGATGGCCAGTGGTTCATCGTGCATCACCACGCCTCGCCGATCTTTGCCCCACCCTCTCCTGGAGAAGACCAATTGCAGTAAATCTCTTGCCCCTCTTCCTCGACCAATGATACAGTGAAGGCGCTTCTATTCGTTACTGAGGAGGATGTTTTGTATGTTGGTAGCCGCAACCCAGTTGCGTGTGGGGAATGTTATTCTGCATCAGAATGACCTTCACCGCATCATGGAACTCACCCATGTCACCCCAGGAAACTGGCGGGGCTTTGTCCGCACTAAGTTACGCAACCTGCGTAGTGGACTGCAGACCGAGTATCGCTTTCGCTCAGAAGAAAAAGCCGACCGTGTATCTTTAGAGCAACAGGAGATGGAGTATCTCTATCAGTCCGGGGACGATTTCTTCTTCATGAATTCGGAGACCTATGATCAGATCTCTCTCACCAAAGAAGATCTTGGAGATTCAGTTCTTTATTTGACCGCGAACCTCAAAATCCGCATTGATCTGTACGAAGGACGGCCGATCGGGGTCTCCTTGCCCAAGACGGTAGATCTACAAGTCGCAGACACACCGCCAACGATGAAGACCGCCAGCGTCACCAACGAATTGAAACCAGCGACGACAGAAACGGGTTTGGTCGTGCGCGTCCCGAGTTTTATTGGCGTGGGAGACGTGGTCCGGGTCGATACCGAGACCGGTGGTTATATTTCACGCGCCAAAGAATAACAAACCAACGCGTTTGGTCACGAAAGTAAGAACAATGAAACGGTTTGCCTGCGGCTGGGGAATCGGCCTGCTGGTTGGCATCATGAGCGGAATCGCCTTCCTCGCAGCTCCACTCTACATCTCTTTGAGCGTAGCTGCATCGACTGCTCAGCCTATTCTTTTATTCGAAAACGATCGGGTCAAGGCCTGGAATCTTACGCTTGAACCTGGACAGTCCACTCCTCAACATACCCATCAGCTCGATGAGATCGTCATTTGTTTGGAAAGTAGTAGATTACGGATTGTAAAACCTGGTCCAGAGCCTGAAGGTGAAACTGTTCACCCTAATGCGGGTGATGTCTTCATGCCGAAGGTTAAAGGGGTCACCCATGTCTTGACGAATGCTGGCGAGACTCGCTACCGGCAAATCTCGATTGAACTCAAAGAGAGGTGAGGGGCCGTGCCGCACGGCCCCAATCAACAGCCCTCTCCCTTTTTCCTGATGAACGACAGCACTGCTAGTGACTAGCTTGCCAAGCGGGAGAATCGGCCGCCGCCGGAAGTTTCAGGGGGTCGAAGAGGTCGTCCGGAAGTTTCACATCGTAATTGACTGCACTTATCCGCAGGTCAGTCGAGCTTTGGTTTTCCAGATCTTTCATCTGGATGTGTATTGGCGTTGGGGTACCGTCGATTGTTTCTATCTCAAAGGTTTCAGTCTTCCATAGTTGTCCAGCAACGTCATAATAATCCCGTTGCACTGGTAGCATAGTATCTTTGGCTACCCAGGTAACGACCCGAGAATAGTACGCCCGTTCTTTGGCAGAGCTTTCCTCGATCTTGTAGGTCTTCTTGCCGCCGTGGTCCTCCTCGCCCACCAGACGATAGTTCGAGTTGAGTCGCACGAACCCTAAGTCAGCGTAGGAAAAATCTGTCCCGAGAAAATGTTGATAGGCATCAACAGGGGTGAGTTCCCGGATACGACGTAGGAACGGCATATACATCCATAACGCGCTCGGTTTGCCCTTTGGCTCCGACATGAGGTAAGCATTGCCTTTGATATCAGCCGGCTCCACGAAAACCATGACGAGCTTTTTCCCGTCAGCAGACTGTCGATAGGCCTCGCGAGCTACCGACGTCACGGTTTCCCCTTGAGAAGTAAATGTGACATCTACTTTCCGTATGCTCGGGCGAGCAGGCTCCAGAGCAGCTTTCATCTTGGTCACGATATCCATTACCTGACTTTGGGCCTTTACCCTTGTCGGGACGGCGATCGTAAAACATAGAACAAGTAAAATAACAAAGAACTGCATAGTTATTCTCCTCCCTCCTTCTGCCCAACCGACATAGTGATATTTTGTTGTTGCGGCTAAGATATTTACTGCATTGTTGTGGAGAAGTCTACCTTACAGGAAGGCAAAAGGGCCCCTGCGTGACAAGTAGCCCCTTGTGAGGAGACGGAGAGGTGCTTATCCCAGTAAATAACCTTCTGTGACTAAAGCAGGAACGAGCAATGGCCGGCCAATCAGTGTCGTTTGCCGTTGCTCGTCTCTTTTTGGTTCTGAGCCAGTACGACCGTGAACAGTGAAAAAGGCGAGGTCTTGAATCGCTTTTCAATCTGGACAGGAACCCCATCGAAGGCTTGTGAAAGCTGTAGCGAGGCATTCCACCCCAGATGACGAGTGATCGGCGTTAGCGCACCAATAACCGTCCCCAAGACAGGCTTGGTCGAACGGAAATGATTGATGATCACGACGGTCCCGTCAGCTTTACAGACGCGATGGATCTCTCGCATCATGCGCACCGGGTCCGGGACGACGCTAATGACGTGGAAAGAAGTGACGTAATCAAAGGAATCATCCGGGAATTCAAGATTGAGCGCATCCATTTTCATCAAGCGAAAATGCTGCCAACCATTTTCCTCGGCTTTTTGCTGCGCTCGTTCGAGCATGTCAGCAGCCAAATCAACCCCCATCACTTCGCAATGGAGGGGATAGGCTGCCATAGAGAGCCCGGTCCCGATACCAACTTCAAGCACTCGGGCTCCCCGAGGAATGTTGAGGCCTCGTATAACTGCATGAATCCGCTTCTCGAAGAAGGGGGAGAAGATTTTTTCGTAGAGGTGGGAGAAGTCAGAATAGATTTTGCTCTCGTGAGGATTTCTGAGAATCCTCTCTTTCCTGACAGAAATCACGTCCCCTCCCCAATGGATCAGGCCGCCACCCGTTCCTGCATTTGCTTCTTAAAGGAGGCGAGATCCCGGCGACGAAATCGCCACTGTCTCCCGCGCTTCGTCCCTAGTAATGTGTTTTTCCGCGCGAGTTCATTAACCGTATCCGGACTTAAATCGAGAATCTCGGCTGCCTGCCGGCTATTGAGTAGAGTTTCTTCTTTCTCTCCCATAGCAGCACGTTCCTTGTGAAGGAATTTCAGCGGAGGGAGTATGACATACCCCTCCAAAGCGGTCAATAGCTTTGTAAATACGAATACTTACTGGGTCTTTAGGTCACGCAAACGCAACTGTAAACTGACATGACCATTCCAGGTATTAATCTCCGGTGTGTACAATATATCGAGTCTCGATCCTTTTACCAGAGGGAGATGTCCCATCCCGAAACCGATGGCATCGAGCGGCCGCCCACCACGAGGGGAACGAAGGGCTAACTTGAGATGTCCAGGTTTTCCTAGCAACGGCTTCCCTCCTACAACGCGTAGGGCGACTACTTCGGTGCCACACGCAAGAAAAACCGGTTCTGGATTCCCTTGTCCATAGGGCTCGAGTTGACGCACTTCATCCATCGTTTGGGCATCCATAGCCGCAAGATCTAGTTCATCATCAATTTCGATCTCAGGAATCAAGTCCCCCGCTTTGAGACGTGTACGCACGGCAGACTCAAACTGTTCCGCTAGTAAAGGAACACGATCGGCCTGGATCGAAAGCCCCGCGGCTTGCCGATGCCCGCCGTAGCCATCAAGGAGATCAGCGCAGGCTTTGATCCCCTCATACAGATGGAAGGTTTTTGGACTTCGTCCTGAGCCTTTTCCTTTCTTGCCATCAATCGCGATTAAAAAAGTAGGGCGATAAAAACGTTCCACCAACCGTGAGGCGACAATGCCGATCACTCCTGGATGCCATTCGTCTGAAGCTAAGACGATGCTGCACCGTTCGGCTAAATCAGGCCACGATTCAACCATCGTCACTGCTTGGTCGAGGATTTTTTCCTCAATCCCCTGGCGAGCGCGGTTTTCAATATCGAGGTCAGCAGCTAAGGTACGGGCCCGTTCTTCATCGGTTGTGGTCAAGAGTTCAACCGCCTTCTGCGCTTCGGCGAGTCGACCTCCCGCATTGAGACGTGGTCCCAGGCGGAAGCCAATGTAGCTGCTTGAGACTTCTGCTAACCCGCTGACCTCTTTCAACGCGCGAATTCCCAGTCTCTGCCCACGTTCAATTTCTTTGAGCCCGTGGGTCACTAAGACCCGATTTTCCTCAACCAGAGGCACGAGATCAGCGACAGTTCCTAATGTCACCAAGTCAAGATAGCGCCGGAGGTCTGGGACCTGTTCCTCGCCCTGTTCACGCAGGCGCATCCGTAACCCCATGAGCAAGTAAAATACCACTCCAGCGCCGGAGAGACCGGTAAAGGAAAAGGCGCATTCTTTCTCCATCGGATTGAGGACGGCATAGGCAGGAGGGCGTTGCTCAGGGACATGGTGATGGTCGCAGATAATCACATCAATCCCTAAACTTTGCGCCAAAGCCACTTCAGCATGAGCGGTCGCCCCACAGTCAGCGGTCACCAATACCTTAGTGCCGTGTTCGGCGATCGACTTCATGGCCTGTGCATTGAGCCCGTATCCTTCACGGGTACGATGAGGGATGTACAGGCCAGGTTGCATGCCGATCTCCCGCAGGAACAGTAAGAGCTGAGAACTTCCTGTGACGCCATCCACATCATAGTCCCCATACACATATACTTGCTCCCCCCGCGCACGCGCACGCAGGATGCGCTCGGTGGCGCGGTCCATGTCAGGGAATAAGAGCGGAGAACGGAGTCCAGTGCGTAGAGATGGGGAGAGAAAAATGGCGACTTTCTCAGGAGTATCTATGCCACGATTGACCAAAAGGCGGGCAAGCAAAGGAGAAAACGGAACAGCCTCAGACTGTGCCCAGGCGCACAGGGCCCCGACGCGGGCTGGCTCAGGAGAGCGCATCACCCAGCGCCGCGCGATGGGCCTGGCAGTACTCACCTCCGTTGCCCCCCCTTTTCCCACAGTAGAACGAATGGGCTGGCAACAAAGATCGACGAATAGGTACCGACGGTAAAGCCCACTAGCAAGGCAAAAGCAAAAGCGTGAATCACTTCCCCCCCCAGCAGAAAAAGGGCGATGGTCACTAATACCGCCGTGCCGGTGGTAATAATCGTCCGACTCAACGTTTCGTTGACGCTGCGATTGATAATCCCGGTAAGATTCTCGCGTCGTAGCTTACGCATGTTCTCACGAATACGGTCACAGATGATCACGGTATCGTTCACAGAGAACCCCACTATCGTTAGTAGCGCAGCGACAACCGTCAGATCGAATTCCATGTTCATTAAGGAAAGCGCTCCAGCGGTAATTAGCACATCGTGCAGGAGCGCGACGGCAGCACCTACCCCAAAGCGAGGCTCAAAACGGAAGGCAATATAAATCCCCATCATGACGGTAGAGAAAAGCACGGCCAGCAGGGCTTTGCGACGCAAGTCTTTTCCCACCTTAGGACCGACCGTTTCGACTCGACGGATCTCAAACGCCTGCTCGCCAAACTTAGTGGCGAGTCCTTTTTGGACTTTTACCGCTATATCCTCAGCAGCGCTCGCACTAACCGGCATACGAATGAGGAATTCGTTCCCTCCTTGACCAAAATCTTGCACGGAGACATTCGTAATGTCGGTCGCCTCGAGGGCCTGACGAATATCAGTAATAGCGGTGGGTTGGGTGAACTTGACGTGCACAACAGTTCCGCCAACAAAATCGACCCCATAGTTCGGCCCACCGTGATACCAAAAGGAGGCAAGCCCTAACAAGATCAAAGCGAGAGAGATGAGATAAGTCCACTTGAAGAAGCGAACAAAATCGAACGAAGTGCCAGGTCTGATGAGTTCCATGGTTGCTCACACACTCAGCGTTGTCAGGCGCCGTCGCGCTAAGAGGTAATCATACACCACCCGCGTTCCAACCACTGCGGTAAATACACTGCTGACAATCCCAATACATAAAGTGATGGCGAAGCCCTTGACTGGACCTGAGCCGAATTGGAACAAGATGAGACCAGAAAGAAAGGTGGTAATGTTAGAGTCAAGAATCGCCGGGAGCGCACGCTCATAGGCGGTATCAATCACAGCCCGGACACTTTTTCCTAAGCGCATTTCTTCGCGCATCCGTTCATTAATCAACACGTTGGCGTCCACCGCCATGCCAAGCGTCAGGACAATCCCAGCAATGCCAGGGAGCGTAAGCGTCGCTCCGAGTGCGGCCAGTGCCGCCAACAGAAAAAGAATATTGAGTACCACAGCCAGGTCAGCGAGAAGGCCGGCAAATTTGTAGTACACCAGCATGAAGAGCACCACCAGCGCACCACCCACGATAAAAGACATCAGACCTTGCCGGATAGAGTCCTTCCCTAGCGAAGGACCAACCGTGCGCTCCTCAGCAATAGACACTGGAGCAGGTAGTGCCCCAGCTCGCAGAACAATCGCCAAGTCACGCGCTTCTTTGATATCGAAATTCCCGGTGATTGACGCCCGCCCACCACCGATCCTCTCACGAATCACCGGCGCTGAATACACCGTATTATCAAGAATAATCGCCAGTCTACGGCCAACATTATCACCGGTAATTTTCTCGAACAATCGTGCCCCGCGATCGTTCAAGACCAGTTCCACATACGGACCTTCAAGTTGGCTACTTGGCCGAACCCGCGCGTCGGCAACGACATCGCCAGTCATCAAGGTCTTTTTTTCCAAGGTATAGGGTACTTTTCGTATCTGCCCGCTCAATGGTTCCCGCTCCTGTCCTTGCAGCGTCATCGTACCGTCCGTACTACTCTTTTCTCCTTCAACCACGAGTTTGAACTCCAGAGCAGCAACCTTTTTCAACAGTTCTTTTGCCCGCGCCGTATCCTGAATGCCGGGGAGTTGGACGAGAATTTCCTGACTACCCTGTCGCTGAACGCTGGGTTCAGCGACGCCAAACTGGTCAATCCGGTTACGAATGGTTTCCAGCGATTGATCGAGTGCATACTCCTGGATGCGTTGCGTTTCGCGGCGATCGAGAACAAGGGTGATTTCTCCTTCGGCGGAATCAGGGGCGCCGGCGTGTGTGAGGATGGGAAATTGCTCAGAGAGAATTTTTTCAGTGGCGCTTTTCGCCTCCTGGCTGGTCGTCCGCACATGCAGGACTTTTCCCGTTCGTTGTATTTCAACCCCACTCACATTGGCTTCTCGTAATGCCCGTCGCAGTTCTTCTGCATTCTGATCCAGGGCATTATCAATAGCCTTTTCCATATCAATACTCAGCAAGAGATGCGTGCCACCACGTAAGTCTAGCCCGAGGCGGATTTTGTTCGAAGGCAAAAACGACGGCCACCACTCAGGCAAGGTGCCTACCATCGATGGAACAAGATAGACCACTGCTCCTATTACCAGCACCAGGATGAGCAGGGCACGATAGAGAATCCCCTTCGGCATTACTTATCCTTTCCTTCGCTTTTTTCCGTTCCGCCAGTTTTGGTAGGTTTCCCCCCACTGGTGACCGACTCGATATGTTGGCGATCGACTCGCACACGGACATTGGGCGCGATCTCTAGCGTCACTGCTTTTTCGCCTAATTCAATCACCCGTCCATAGATTCCCCCGCCAGTGATGACCTCATCGTTGCGCTTGAGATTCTCAACCATCTCACGATGAGCTTTGACTTTTTGTTGCTGCGGGCGAAGAATCAGGAAATACATCACTAAGAATAAAGGGAGAAACAAAAAAAGCGTTGGCACTAGCGGACTCGGTCCACCATTTCCCGTTGCTTGCGCGTAAGCAAGATCTGTCATACCCGTTCCTCTTCTTTCTCGGTTTCATTCACTGCCAGAAACGGACGGGCAAAGTCTCCAAATCGTCCGTCCGCCAAGGCCTCACGCATCGACCGCATTAACTGCTGATAAAAATACAGGTTATGAAGGGTGTTCAGCCGCGCCGAGAGAATTTCCCTGGCTACGGCGAGATGTCGCAGATACGCACGAGAAAAGTGGCGGCAAGCATAACATTCGCAATTTTCTTCGATGGGACGTTGGTCGGTCGCGTACTCTGCCCGACGGATATTAAGCTTTCCCCTCCAAGTGAAAAGAGTGCCATTGCGGGCATTGCGCGTCGGCAAAACACAGTCGAATAAATCGAACCCCAAGCTCACATAACGAACGAGTTGCTCGGGTAGACCAACACCCATTAAATATCGCGGTCGAGAGGCCGGCAGAAACTGGATCGTATGACGGGCAACCTCATGGGTAACGACGGGATCTTCTCCGACGCTCAAGCCGCCAACCGCGTAGCCAGGAAAATCAAGCGTGGTCAGCTCTCGGGCGCTCTGTTCGCGCAAATCAGGAAAGACTCCCCCCTGGACGATGGCAAAGAAGGCCTGGTCATCACGGGTTGTCGCGGTCCTGGCACGTTCTGCCCACCGCGTCGTGAGTGCGTTCGCACGAGCCGCTTCACTATAACTCGACGGGGCAGAGACGCACTCATCGAGCACCATGGCAATATCCACGCCGAGGCGTTTCTGAGTCTGCACAACCGTTTCCGGGGTCAAGAAGTGTGCCGAGCCATCAAGGTGAGAACGGAAGTGCACCCCTTCTTCGTGGATACGGCAGAGATCTTTGAGACTAAAGATCTGATACCCTCCACTATCCGTCAAGATTGGCCCATCCCAACCCATGAAACGATGCAGCCCACCAGCCTGCTCAATCAGTTCTACTCCGGGACGAAGGTAGAGATGATAGGCATTAGCCAGAATAATTTCCGTACCGAGTTCTTGTAGTTCATGTGGGGTTGTGGCTTTGACCGTGCCCTGGGTTGCTACCGGCATGAAGGCTGGGGTGGCAACCGTGCCATGATTGGTCTCGATCCGCCCGAGACGTGCATGGGTGTAGGAATCCCTGTGGGTCACAGTAAAACGAAACATGGGGTGAGAGAAATGAACGCCGTCTCAAGTATTTTCGCGCTTGCCGGGACGTTTTAGTCGTTTTTCTGCTACCTTGCAACCGCCGTTAGAGAATGAGCATGGCATCGCCATAGCTATAGAAGCGATAACGTTGGGCTACGGCTTCGCCATACGCCGTGAGCATCAGCTCTCGGCTGGCAAAAGCAGAAACCAACAAAAGCAAGGTTGAACGCGGCAAGTGAAAATTCGTGATTAGTCCGTCGATGACATGAAAAGAAAACCCTGGATAGATGAAAAGATCAGTACGCTGGCGACCAGTCCGTATTCTTTCATTCTCGCGCCACGCTGATTCTAACGCCCGCGTCGTCGTCGTTCCCACTGCGATGATTTTCCGCCCTGTATCTTTTGCCCTATTAATACGCTCTGCTACGTCTTCATTAATCTCAAATTCCTCTTCTTCCATCTTGTGGGTCTCAATCTGCTCAGTGCGTATCGGTTGAAAAGTTCCTATCCCTACATGCAGGGTCAAGAAAGCAATCTCCACCCCCTGCTGCTGTAAGACCGAGAGCAATTCTTCGGTGAAATGCAGTCCAGCGGTCGGTGCGGCCACCGCACCGGGGTGGCGGGCATACACCGTCTGGTATCGTTCTTTGTCTGTAGCTAAGCTGCCGGACGCCCGCTTGATATACGAAGGCAATGGAACCTCGCCACAGCGGTCGAGCAGTACGGCAAAGTCTTCGTCAAAAGAGAACTGCAAGACGCCATGTCCTGCGCGTGGGGTCTTGAGCCAGGTTCCCCAGAAGCCAGGAACAAAGTCGACTCGAGACCCAACACGGACGTTTTGTCCGCCTTTGCATAGGATTTCCCAGGTTTCTTTTTCTCCGGCTAAGCGGCGCAACAGCAGAATCTCGAGACGGCCACCGCTCTCCCTGCGCCCGCGTAGACGCGCCGGAAAGACGCGAGTGTCGTTGAAGACCAGGAGACAACCTGCGGGGAGTAATTGACTGATCTCAGTGAATCGATGGTGGGAGAGTTGACCAGAGAGGCGGTCAACCAAAAGCAGACGAGAGCCGGATCGATCTGGTAGCGGCTCTTGAGCGATCAGTTCGGGTGGAAGATCGTAGTCGAAATCAGCCAGAAGCACGGTGTAGTCATATCAAGCTGGGGACTGAAAAGTAACTGCTGCTACCATCCGCTTCGGCTCTTGTTTAGGCCCCTGGCTCAAGCCACCAATGGCTCATATCTAGCTCAATAGCCTCGAATGGTTCCGCACGTATCATTTCCGTGTCTCCATGAGAGCTGACCAGCACCCAACGCTGCTCTTCCAACCTGTACACCTCTAGTGTCTGTTGGAGTGGATCGACCAGCCAGATGTGTCGTACTTGTTCACGGGCGTAGATAGGCATTTTACGCACGCGGTCAAGCCGTCCAGTAGAGGGAGAAACAACCTCACACACCCAGTCTGGCGCCTGCTCAAAGTAGGGAACATCGCGGAGAACGGGCATGCGCTCTCGCCGCCAGCCAGCCAGGTCTGGAACAAGGATATCCGCGTTGAGATGTAGTTCAGGTTCGAAGAGAGTCCACCACCCGCCTGGCCCACTCGGTCCACCAGGACGTCGATCGAAAGGATCGATCTCTACTCTGATAACAGAGGTGGCGCGCGCATGTGGAGATGCCGGCCGGGGGGAGGTGATCAGTTCCCCGTCGAGGATTTCGGCGATTAAGATATCCGGGACCTTCAACAGATCCTCATAGGTCGCCCTGCGCCGTGCGGTGTCCACAGTCGAGACCATAGCACGGCTACGGCTACGGAAAAAGGAGAAAGAGAATTAGAAGAGACCAAACGTCGCAGCCCTCAACAAAAGCGTACAGCCTGGCTGATCTCCGTAGACACAGGAGCGTTCTATGCGACGCTCAATATCAGGCTATGCCGCCAATGACCCTAGCCGTTCCGCTTGACGTAACACGAAACACCCGTTACACAAATTCCGTGATCCGGTCGTTCCACGATAAGGACACTCAGGCCCTCTACCAGGGCCGCCGCGTGCGACGTTTTGCGGGTTTCGCCGCTCAAGCCGAGCGACGTCTGACTGTACTCGATAATGCCACAACATTAAACGATTTGGCGGCATTGCCAAGCAATAGATTGGAAGCCCTAAAGGGTGACCGCAAAGGGCAATATAGCATCCGTATCAACCAACAGTGGCGAGTGTGTTTTGTGTGGCGTGAGAACGGACCCCACAATGTCGAGATTGTCGATTATCACTAACGGAGGTGAGGCAATGGTAACCGTAAACAAGATGCGCCCTATTCATCCCGGGGAAATTCTTCGGGAAGAACTAGGGATACTGGGGTTGTCGGCGCGGAGTATAGCCAAGGCACTTGGGGTTCCGGTGAATCGCATTACTGGGATTTTGAATGAGCAGCGTGCCATCACTGCAGACACGGCATTACGATTGGCCCGCTACTTTGGAAACACTCCGGAGTTTTGGTTAAACCTGCAAAACGCGTATGAGTTGCGCTGCGCCCAACGGGCAGCTGGGAAGCGAATAGAACGTGAGGTGACACCCCGTGCCGCCTGATGGATTTCCCTGCTTAGCAACTGTATTCAGCATGGGCGCGTATTTCAGCATCTGGACATTCGTTCGGAACTGACAGATTCACGCCAGCCTCCGCATTAGACGCAAATTGCGCGAGAATGCTCATCGTCGGGGAGAACCACTCGTGCAGGGCTTTGGCAATCTCTGGATTGATCGTCCCATCTGGATTCACTAGCGTAATGGCCTCCTGTGGCAGCGTTGGGTGACTCGTGAGGGACGTGATGGCGCTTTTCAAGTCCTTCGGCGATTGTTTTGAGAAAAGTGCACCCAGATGCGTGGCCTCCATTGCTCCTGGACCTCCCCCACTGGCGACAAGAATCCCGTTCCGGGCAAGAGCGTATGCGAGGAGCGCCGTGGCCTTATAGGCATCCGACCCGCGCACCATTTTATGGCCCCCCATAATCGCTACTGCCCGGGGATACTGTGTGAGTAATTTTTGGACTCCCAGGGAAATTGAATTGTCATGCAGGGCTTCGAGCGTGCTTGCCGCACTCTTATTCGTGGGATTTTTCCCATATCGAACAAAGTAGCTATAAATCTGAATGTCGGCACATATGCCGTAAGTACTAGAGTCACTGACTGAGAATTCTGCAAAGAGGTCCTGGGCAGAATAGAGGGTGGACCGTAGCGGATTAAATGGCAGTTTTACATCTTCCCCGGTCATAGTTCTTCCTTTCGCTCAAGTCTCGTAGCCTGTATGAAGTGCAACGAAATCTAGGGGAAAGACTCAGGACCTCCGGATTCCACTTCGTTTCATCCAGGCTACGTTACTGTGGGTTGCTGCTTTGACATCCTGCATCTATATTTGTCCCCAGCTCGAAGACGGGGAACAATTTCATCTTGACCGCGTACCAAATTCGTCAGCGAAGGGGGTGAACTCAATGCAGCCTGTTCGTATCACCTATGACCCAGAAGGAGACATCTTGTACATCACCTTTGGTCAGTCTAGGGCAGCAACTGGATATCAGCTTTCCGACCAAATCCTGTTGCGAGTGGACCCTGAGATCCAGAGTGCTGCTGGACTGACAATCTTCAACTTCTCCCTGCATGCTTCCACCGCACGGAAGCTGCCTCTGCCAGGTATAGAAGAAGATCCCGACGTGAAACCTTTCTTACTGCGAATCCTGACCGTTTCTCCAGTCAACCATTTTCTCCGCCTCACGAGAAGGAAACGGGGAGTGAGTGCTACTCTCCGCAGCCCTTCTTTGCACGAAGCTGTAGCGGCGTAGCGCCATTTGCATGTTCTCCGTTTCTTTCTTCCTTGACCCTAGTTCTGTAGGCTGAGTTAAGCCCAGCGAAACCCAGCGCTGGAATTCGCTCCACTCAGCCTAGTCTACGAGACTCCAAAAGATGGGACGGTCCTCTATCTCACTCACTGTTAATATTTAGATACGATGTTAGCACCCAACCTGCATGCCCAGATGTTGGCTCCGTCGAAGGCTAGAGAGCCCGTCTGTGGTCCTGCCGGATACTGTCCGAGAAAGCTCCCATCGCTTGCGCGGAGCTTGACCACAAAGCCGGTCCCATGAAGTCCGACCCAGATGTTGGCCCCGTCAAATTCCATAGCAATTGGTTCTGAGGCAGAGTCTATGGATGGGCCAGCTGGAAAGGTGCCGAGGACAGTGCCATCGTTCGCTCGGACTTTGCTCACCGTACCGTCTTGTGCATTTGACACCCAGATGTTGGCCCCATCGAAAACTACTCCCTGCGGACCCGTCCCTACCGGGACGGATTGGAGGACAACCCCATCGCTTGCCCGAACCTTGGTCACACTATTGTTCGTAGAAGTCACCGCCCAAATATTTGCCCCATCAAAGGCTATCTGTTGTATGTTGTTGGTACCGCCGAGGGAAAAAGTAGTAGTGGTTCCAACTTTTATGTCGTGCTTGGTCAAATTGTCGGCACTCGCGACCGCAGATGCTGCCCATATATTGCTCCCATCAAAGACTAAACTTACCGGAGGCCCTGGCAGGGGAACGGATCCTACAATGGCCCCATCGCTCGCCCGCAGTACGGTCACCGCGTTGCCATAATAGTCCGCCACTCAGATACGAAATCCATCAAAGACCAGTGCAATTGGGCCGTCGCCTGCCGGGTACGCTCCCAGATTCACCCCGTCGCTCACCCGTATTTTTTGTACCTCATTGCCCGTACACCCCACCCATATGTTCTCGCCGTCAAACGCGAGCCCTTGGGGATTGCCACAAGCATTAATGTCTACTACTTGGTTCGCGTCGTACCAACGATGCAAGGCTACTTGCAGTGGATTCAGCCCCGTAGATCCGGCTCCAGCCTGCCCGGCTGGCCCTTGGGGCCCGGCAGGGCCAGTTGCGCCGGTCAGCCCAATCGGTCCCTGGGGGCTTTGCGGGCCAGTGGTATTCCAGGTCACTGACTGTTCCTTCGCTTTACAAACCGTCGTCGCGGTGACGATACGAATACTCCATCAGTTTTATTGACACAACTGTAGATCGTGGTGTTGCTTTGTGCGGCGGCAGACGAGAGCGGCAGGGTTAGGCTTACGCTGAAGAGCGAAATCGTAATAAGAAGAAAGCTTCTCAAAGAATCCATGGTCTCCTCCTTCCGTAGTCCGTTTAGTTTTGCTGTGTGGTGTTCTCGGTACAATTTTGTAGGCTGGGGTGAGTCACGCGAACCCCAGCGCTGGCATTCGGTACACTCATTCCAGCCTACGACCCTTTACTTGATGCGGTATTCCCGCACCGGTGGAAACGTGCCGGTGGG
>Ga0187894_10001864_pt1 | contig 26291 bp, 23 predicted proteins | sample GBC1701081metaG_FD_136650 | JGI IMG/M metagenome (GOLD analysis project Ga0187894, IMG submission 136650) | White microbial mat communities from a lava cave in the Kipuka Kanohina Cave System on the Island of Hawaii, USA - GBC170108-1 metaG ... | reverse complement strand
ACGCTGCGCCATCTCGGGCTCGGGCGAGCGCCTCGAGCCTCGCAGGATCGTCCTGGGTGCACCTTCCCCATCCACCGCATCGAATCGACGACCGTCAGTGATTGTTAATCAGAGGTTCCCTAGGTGGTGTCGGGCAGCATCAACAAAGCGTCCGCGCGCGCGAGCAAGGTTGGCGATTCGCTCCTGGTCTTGAGGGTGGCCCGCATTGGATTCGGCCGCCGCAACCACTGCGTTCCAAGTCTCGATCGCCACCGCCTTGAATTCGCTGCCTGGAATCAGGACCACCTCCTGCATGGCTAGGTTCGCCGCTTCGTGGGACGCGTCCGAAGCTTCTTTGCGACCTGGCACCCCTGGATTCGCGAGGAATTCGCGCCGACGCGTGACGTACATCATCGAGTCCGCCAGGAATCGAACGATCGACTGTCGGTCGCGATTTGAGGCTGCTCGCTTCTCGTCTTCGCGTCGAAGACCGTCCTCACGTTCATCCCGTTCCCTTCGGTCATGAAGCTGATTCGCGCGCTCTGTGGCGCGGTCGTTCCTCGTTGTAATGCGGAACCATGCTGCTTGGACGCCGGCAACCAGCAGTGTTCCTACTAGCGCCCAGAGCTTCTGGAACTCGTCGAGCCCGAAATCGTTCATGCCGCGAGAGCGTTGCTGCGTTAGAGGTGCGATGCCACAGCTAACGCAGCAACGCTCCGGGCACCGGCCCACGGGCCGACGCTTCCGACCAGCTCCCGTTTCCGACGCGTAGTGAGAGTGCGCCCTGAGGTGGTGGGAAAGGTGGTGGGAGTCCCACCATTTCCGCACCATCCGGGACCATCCGCGTCCAGAGTGGTGGGAGCGCCAACTCCGCGCCGCGCCACAAGTTCGCGGGATCGCAGCGAGAAGTGCGCGACACGCGATCCCATTAGGAAACCGCTGCTCTATCCGTCTGAGCTACGGGGGCGCGGGCGCGGAAGCTACCGAAGCGGGCGCGGCGGATCGGCTCGCGGCTCCCTGCCCGCTCGCGGCTCTCGCTTCAGCGGCGCGCAGGATCGGGATCAGCCGCTGCGTGATCGCGCGCGCGATCGTCTCGTTGGCCGCCTCGCCGACGTGGCCGAAGTGATCGAGGAAGACGTCGCGCGAGGCGCCGTCGAAGAGAGCATGCAGCGCGATGAAGTCGGGTGCGTGTGCGAGGCGCTCGTCGATCGCGTGCGCGCAGGTCGGCAACAACGCCTGCACGCGCTCGCCCAGAGGACCGGGCTCGCCGACCAGCTCGCGCTCCCAGGGGCCGAGCGGCTTCTTGCTCAGCGCGAGCGTCGGCTGGAAGAAGAAGACGGGCTCGAAGCCGAACTCCGCGCCGAGCGCGCGGCCCATGCCGACGAGGTTCTCATAGTGCTCGGCGATCGTGGCGCAGCTCGGCCCGGGATCGAGCGGCGAGAGCGGCTCTTCCGAGTGCGTGAATCCGAAGCGCTCGACGACGCGCAGGTGAGCGACCAGCTGCGCCGCGAGCTCGTAGCCGGAGTCGACGTGGAGCCGGCGCGCCGCGTCGCGCTGTCCGTAGACGCCGCCGAGCGGCTCGCCCTCGGCGGGGACGCCGACCTCGTTCACGCCCTCGAGGAACGCGACCGCCGCCGGACGCGCGCCGCCGCGCAGCTCGAGCACGAGCGTGATCAGGTTCTGCGTGAAGGTGTAACCCGCCTGCGACTTGTTATGGACGCGCGCGCGCGCGAAGCCGGCCGCGCGCAGCTCCGCGGCGACGAACGCCGGAATCGTGAACGCGTCGCGCGCGGTGTAGCCCCACATCACGGAGCCGCCGAACAGGAAGACGGGCTGCTCCGGCTCGCCGCTCGCGCGCGCCGCCGGCGTGACGCGGAAGCCGTCTTCGCCGACGACCAATCCCTCGTGCTCTCCGGGCGTTCCCCACCAGGAGCGATACGGATCGAACGGGGTCTCCTCGCAGCAGACGTGGTGCTTCCGAGCGGCTGCGAACGGGAGGAACCACGCCTCGCCGCGTAGCGGAGCGGCGACGTGAGCCGCCCGCTGCACGGGCTTGGCGGCGCGCTGCCAGATCCGCGCACCGAGCTCCGCCGCGAGCAGCAGCAGCAACGCGAGGCCGAAGATGGACCAAGCGTCGCGAACCGCGAGGAGCGCGGATCGCGCGAGCTGCCGCCACTGCGACTCGGGTCGGCTCAGTTCGTTCCCCTTCGGCGCGGGCGTGAGCCGAGACGAATATCGAACCGGGGGCCGCGGGCGCAGCCAGGCCGGCCCACGCGGCCCGGCCGGAGATCAGCGCCCCGGCGCCGCCTTAGGCACGGACGACGGCGAGCCGAGCGCCAGCGCGAACGCCGCACCCATGCCGAGCGACGTGAGCGCGATGCCGAGCGCCGGCAGCGGATCGGCGAGCGGGTTCGTGCCGCGCAGGCTCGCGAGCAGCGTGAAGCCCATCATCGCCAGCTGCGAGCCGCAGGCGAGCGCGAACCAGAGCATCCGACGCACCGCGGCCGAATCCGCGAGGCCGAGCGCATGCTGCAGTCGCAGCCGCCGCCAGTAGATGAACGATTCGGCCGCGCCCCACGCGAACGTCGCCGACATCACGAACGACAGGATCAGCTCGGCCCGGCCGATCGCCGCGATCGGGCTCAGCTCCGGCGGCGCGCCGGCCACGCCGCGCGTCGCCAGCACGAGATGCGCCGCGAGCGCGAGCACCGCGCCCGCGAGCGCAGCGCTCCCGAGCCGCGAGCCTCGGCGAAATACGTGAGCGACGAACGCGGCGAAGCACGCGGTGCCGAAATCGAGCAGGCCGAGCGCGCCCGCGAGCAGCGGCACGTTCGCGTCGGAGACGTGCGCGCCTCCGTAGCCGGAGAGCGCGAGCAGAGGAACGCCGAGCGTGCTGAAGCTCAGCAGCGAAACACCGAGCAGCAGCTCCGGCGCGCCGCGCGTGCGGCGCGCGAGCCGCAGCGCGCGCACACCGACCCAGGTGAGGCCGGCCAGGCGGCAGGCGCTCGTGATGGTCACGGCAGCGGCGAGACTCGCGGACTCCACGATCCGCTCAATCGGAGCCCCGTAGATGGACTTGAGGCTGCGTCCCCTCGCCCCACCTCTAGTACCGCAGCACGGCCTCGCAACGCACGCCGAGCTGCTTCGCGCCGCCGAGCGCGGCGAGCTCGATGAGGAAGCTCGCGCCGACGACGTCGCCACCCGCCATGCGCGCGAGCTTCACCGCGGCCGCCGCGGTGCCGCCGGTCGCGATCAGATCGTCGACGACCAGCACGCGCTGCCCCTTCGCCACCGCGTCGACGTGCATCTCGACGCGGTCTTCGCCGTACTCGAGCGCATAGCTCGCCGCGAACTTCTCGAACGGCAGCTTGCCTTCCTTGCGTACCAGCGCGAAGCCGGCGCCCAGCGCGAGCGCGACCGGCGCGCCGAAGATGAAGCCGCGCGACTCGATGCCGAGCACGCGCTCGACGCCCGCGCCGCGGAACGGCGCTGCGATCGCAGCGGCCGCCGCGCGCAGCGCGCGCGGATCCAATAACAACGGGGTCACGTCGCGGTACAGGATGCCCGGCTTCGGGAAGTCCGGGATGTCGCGCACCAGGCGCTTCAGCTCGTCGGTCGTCACTTCGTCCTCGTTCGCGGAGAGCTCACGGCAGATAGCGCAGGGGATCGCGCGGGGTCTCGCCCCGGCGCACCTCGAAGTGGAGGTGCGGGTGATTGCCGCGCGCGTTTCCGCTCTTGCCGACGTCCGCGATGAGCTGGCCGCGCTCGACGCGCTCACCGCGCGAGACGTAGTTCGCCTTGTTGTGTGCGTAAGCCGTCGAATAGACCGCGTCGTGGCGGATCACGATCAGGTTGCCGTAGTCGCCGAGCCGCCCCGAGAACGTGACGACGCCGGCGGCCGCGGCCCAGATCGGTGCGCCGACGTGCGCGCTGATGTCGAGGCCGTCGTGCGATCTCCCGCTGCGCCGGCCGAAGCCGGACGAGACGACGCCGTGCACGGGCCAGCCGAGCGCGAGACGGCGCGCATCCGCATCGAGCTCGTGCGCGAGCGGCTCGCGCGGGGCGGCGCGGCGTGCGCCGGGGATCACGAGCCGCTGCCCGACCTCGAGCGTGCGCGGATCGCGGATGCCGTTCTCGCGCATCAGCGCGTCGACGCTGACGCCGTAGTGCAGCGCGATCCGGTAGAGATTCTCGCCGCGCTGCACGACGTGCGTCGCGCTCGGCTCGGCCGGCCCGCTCGGCGAGAGGCACCCTGGCGCGAGCGCGAGAAACCCCGTGAGCAGCAGCGCGGCAGAACGGCTGCGCGCCCCGCTCACGCCGGGTAGCCGTGCTCGCCGACGAGATCCACGAAACGGCAGCGCCCGAGCGCCTCGCTCGCGAAGCGCCCGTTCACGCCGCGGCGCACGCGCACGAGCGTCTGCGCGCCGCGCCGGCCGAACGGCCCGACCAGCCGCCCACCGGTCGCGAGCTGCTCGAGCAGCGGCGGCGGAACTTCGGGCCCGCCGGCCGTCACCAGGATCGCGTCGAACGGCGCGAGCTCGGGGCAGCCGCGCGTGCCATCGCCGAGCTTCACCACGACGTTGCGGACACCGAGCGCACGCAGCGCGTTCTCCGCGCGCTCCGCGAGCGCGGGAATGCGCTCGATCGAGATCACGCGCTCGGCGAGGCGCGCGAGCAGCGCGGCCTGATAACCGGAGCCGGTACCGATCTCGAGCACGCGATCGCTTTCGCGCAGCTCGAGCGCCTCGCTCATCGCGGCGACGATGCCGGGCGCCGAGATCGTCTGCCCCTCGCCGATCGGCAGCGGCGCATCCTCGTACGCCTGATGACTCAGCGCGTCCGCGACGAGCAAATGCCGCGGCACCGCCGCGATCGCCTTCAGCACGCGGACGTCGCAAATGCCGTCCGCTGCGAGCCGCTCCGCGAGGCGCTGGCGCGCGCGCGCGAAGCGAGCCTCTTCTCTCGCGCGTTCCGCCTCCACCCCGCCCCCAAGGCTGCGCAATCTACACACGGGCGCCGGAAGATTCCTCCGCGCTTCTGCCCCGCGGTCGCTCGGCGCGGACACCTCAAGCTCGTTCTGGCGAAACGTCCTCGAGCTCGCGCGCGGCGGGTTCGGGCAGGAATGCGATCACCAGCAGCGCCGCCAGCGCGAGGCCCGGCAGCAGCGCGCTGATCGCGGCAGTGTGCGAGCCCAGCGCCGCGTAGAGCGGCGATTCGAGCGAGAGCCCGAGCGAGCCGCCGAGCGTCGAGGCGAGCATGCGCGCGCTCGACGCGGTGCTGCGGTACGAGGTTGGGAACAGCTCGGCGCCCAGCGCGCGCAAGAGGACGGTGGATCCCTGAATGCCGAAGACCTGGATCAGCCAGAGTGGCGCGACGATCCAGCCGCGCAGGTTGTAGAAGCCGAGGAACGCGAGACCCATCAGCACGAGCATTCCGGCGAGCACCGGGCGGCGCCCGATTCGATCGCTCCACAGGCCGGCCGCTGGATTTCCGGCGAGGGCGAACATGCCGAACACGAAGTAGAAGATCGGCACCTGGTGCTGAGCGAAGCCGTGCACTTCCTGCAGCGTCTTGATCATGAAGCCGCCGGCAGCGGCGGTCGCGAACTCGGCGCTGAAGACGATCGCGGCGAGCGTCGCGGCGCGGCCTGGATACGCGGCGAAGAGAGAGATCAGCGGCCGCCAGAAGCGCTCCGCCAGCGGCCGTGAAGCGCTGAAGCGCGCAGTCTCCGGGAGGCCGCGGCGCAGCCACGCGAGCCCGAGCAGCGGCATCGCCCCGATGAAGTAGAGCGCGCGCCAGCCGAACGGAAGATGCGGTTCGGCGGCGAGCCCGAACGCGGCGAAGCCCGAGCCGAGCGCACCGAGCGCGCCGATCATCCCGAGCCCGAAGCCGCGATCCTTCGCGGCGAGCTCTTCGGTCACCACCACGATCGCGATCGAGGTCTCGGCGTAGAGGAATCCTCGGCCGAGACACTGGAACACCGCGAACTGCATCGGGCTCTGCGCGAACGCCGACGCGAGCGTCGTCAGCGAGTAGCCGAGGATCGTTCCGAGCAGCAGGCGACGGCGCCCGTAGCGATCGGCGAGCAGCCCCGCGCCGATCGCGAGCAACACGCCGAGCCGAATCAGCGCCGAGAGCGTCCCGATCTCGTCTTCTGCCACGCCGAGGCCGCGCTGGATCTGGAGCAGCAGCGCGCCGAGCAGACCGATGTCGTAGTGGTCGACGAGCTCCGCGGCGCCGAGCAGCCCCAACACCTTCCACTGGCGCGCGGGGAGCCGCGGCATCCGAGCCGGCCACGGAATCAGGCGGGTCCAACGCGGCGCCCGAACGCGCTCGTCGTCCGGCTTCGGCTGATCGTTCAAGCGCGAGCTCCCCGAGCGCGGCGCCGCAGCGTATCGGCCCGAGTGCGAACGAGCCGCACCGCGAGCGCCCGTGGAGATACGATGCGCGCATGCGCCGGTTTCACAGCGCGCTGCTCACGTTGCTGCTCGCGCCGCTCGCGCCGCCCGCGGCGCACGGCGCTGCGCCGCTCAGCGGACGCGTCGTCGATGCCGCGAGCGGCGCGCCGATCGCCGGCGCGCGTGTCACCGCGGAGCGCGGAGACCCCGCGTACCGCGTGACGGTCTTCAGCGCGGACGACGGCTCGTTCGCGCTGCCGACACCGGACGGCGACGCGCCGTGGCGCGTGCGCGCGCGCCGGATCGGCTGGGAAGACGTGCGCGTCGACGGCGTCGTCGCGAGCGCGGCGCCGCTCGCGCTGCGCGCGCGCCGCCACACCGATCCGGCGGAAGTCGCCGCGCAGCTGCCTGCGAACCATTGGTATGCGCGCGTGATGGACGGCCTCAGCGCCGACGACCAGCACATCCTGAAGCGCGAGTGCACGTACTGCCATCAACAGGGCGCGCCGTGGACGCGCCGCGTTCGCAGTGCCGAGGACTGGCAGAAGATCCTCGCGCTGATGGGACGGCGCGGCGCGATGCTGCCCGCGGACGTGCGCGATCGCGTGCCCGCGCTGTTCAATGCCGCGTACGACCCGGCGCGCGCAGTGCCGCAGCTGACGCGCGGCTGGCAAGACGCCGACGCGTTCGCGCCGCCGCCGAGCGCCGAAGTGCGGCGCGCGGTCGTCGAGGAGTGGGATCTCGGCGGGCGCGCCTCGATGCAGCACGACGTGATCGTGCACCCCGACGGCACGCTCTACTCGGTCGACGGCGCGCAGGACGCGCTGTTCCGACTCGATCCGCGCGTGCCCGAGGGCGCGCGCGAATCGTGGCAGATCGACGTGCCCGGCGTCGCGCAGGGCGGAATCTTCGCCGGCGAGGATCAGCCGCAGTCGCAGGCGTCGAGCGCGCACGTCGGGCCGCATTCGCTGCAGGTCGCACCCGACGGCGCGGTCTGGATCACGCTCGCGATCGGCAACCGGCTCGCGCGCTTCGACCCAACAACCGAGACGTTCCAGATCCACGAAGTCGCGGACGGCTTCTATCCGCACACGCTGCGCTTCGATCGCGAGGGCCGCATCTGGTACACGATGAGCGCGTCGAACCACGTCGGGCGCTTCGACCCCGCGACCGGGAAGCAGACGCACGTGCGGCTGCCGGCGCGCACGCTGAAGCAGGAGCTCGCGCTGCGGCTGATGCCGCTGATGTTCTGGCTCGACGCGCACTCCGCGCGGATCGACCTGCGCGCGAACGCGAGCGAATCCGCCGACGGCTTCAACATGCCGGTGCCGTACGGCATCGACATCGCGCCGGACGGTGGCGTCTGGTTCAGCCAGCTGAACGAGAACCGCATCGGCCGCATCGATCCGGAGACGCTCGCGGTGGAGCTGATCGAGACGCCCTTCCCCGCGCCGCGCAGGCTGCGCTTCGACGCGCGCGGGCGGCTCTGGATCCCGAGCTTCACGACCGGCCGGATCGCGTCGTTCGACCCCACGACACGCGCGTTCGACGAGATCCCGCTGCCGATCCGGCCGCTCGCCGGCGAGACGCCCTACGCGCTCGCGATCGAGCCGCGCACGCAGCACGTCTGGGTGTGCGGGACGAACAGCGACACGCTGATCCGCTTCGATCCGGAGACCCGACACTTCGCGGTGTACCCGCTGCCGACGCGCGTCACGTACACGCGCGAGCTCGACTTCGACGCCGAGGGCCGCGTCTGGACCAGCGACTCGAACTCGCCTGCGTGGCAGATCGAGCGCGGCCAGCCGATCGTGATTCGGCTCGACGTGGATGGCGCCGCTGCGCGCGCGGGCGTCGCTGCGAAGTGACGCGCACGCGAGCGCGCTGCGGGCGGATCGCATGGGCGGCACTCGCATGCAGCGCGCTCGGCTGCGGCGACGCGGCGATCGCGCGGCCGCCGGATGCATTGCCCGCGGGCTGGAGTCATTGGGGCGGCGACGCGGGCGGCGCGCGTTTCTCGCCGCTCGACGAGATCACGCCGCGGAACGTCGGCGCGCTCGAGCGGGCGTGGACGTTCCACACCGGCGACTGGGACCCGAGCGGCGAGATCGCGACCTCGTTTCAAGCGACGCCGGTGCTGCGCGGCGACACGCTGTACTTCTGCTCGCCCTTCCATCGCGTGTTCGCGCTCGCTGCCGAGACGGGTGCGCTGCGCTGGCGGTTCGATCCCCGGGTCGAGCCCAGCGAGCACGGGAACGTCTGCCGCGGCGTCGCGCTCTGGGTGGACCCGCGCGCGGCGCCCGGCGCGCGCTGCCGCGTGCGCGTGTTCAGCGCGGCGAGCGACGCCCGGCTGCTCGCGCTCGACGCCGAAAACGGCAGCCCCTGCAAGGGCTTCGGCGTGGATGGCGAAGTCGACCTCGAAGCCGGGCTCGGGGCCCTCGAGCCGGGCGATCTGCGCATCACGTCGCCGCCCACGCTGATCGGCGACGTCGTCGTGAGCGGGTCATTGATCGCAGACAACCGGCGCGTCGACATGCCGGGCGGCGTCGTGCGCGGCTTCGACGCGCGCTCGGGCGCGCTGCGCTGGGCGTTCGATCCGGCGCCGCCCGGGACGCCGCCGCTCGCGCCCGCTGCAGACGGCTCGCCGCAATTCCAGCGCGGAACGCCGAATGCGTGGGGCGTGTTTGCCGCGGATCCCGCCCGCGACCTGCTCTTCGTCCCCACCGGCAATCCGAGCAACGACTTCTATCGCGGCAGCACGCGCGGCGCGATCGACTATTTCGGCAGCTCGGTCGTCGCGCTGCGCGGCACGACGGGCGAAGTGGTCTGGCGCTTTCAGACTGTGCATCACGATCTGTGGGACTACGACGTCGGCGCGCAGCCGAGCCTGTTCGAGCTCGCGGTCGACGGCGCGCGCGTGCCGGCGCTCGCGATCGCGACGAAGGTCGGACACGTGTTCCTGCTGAACCGCGAGACCGGCGCGCCGCTGTTTCCGGTCGAGGAGCGCGCGGTGCCGCGCAGCGACGCGGCCGGCGAGGCCAGCGCGCCGACGCAGCCGTTCCCGAGCTTCCCGCCGCCGCTCCATCCGCACGGCCTCCGCGAAGACGACCTGTTCGGCCTCACGCCGTGGGACCGTGGGAAGTGCCGCGAGCAGCTCGCGGGCTGGCGCAACGCCGGCGCGTTCACGCCGCCGAGCGTCGCCGGCTCGGTGCAGTTTCCCGGCGTCGCCGGCGGCGTGAACTGGGGCGGTGTCGCGATCGACGCGCAGCGCGGGCTGCTCGTGCTCGCGCAGTCGCGGCTCGCAATGGTGGAGCGGCTCGTGCCGCGCGCCGACGCGGGCGGCTTCGGTCCGCGCACGCGCGACGCCTGGCTCGTGCCGATGGCCGGCGCGCCGTTCGCGCTCGAGCAGCGGGTGTTCGTCTCGCCGCTCGGGATCCCATGCACGAAGCCGCCGTGGTTCGAGCTGATCGCGATCGACCTCGCGCGCCGCGAGATCGCGTGGCGCGTGCCGCTCGGGACGACGCGCGGCAGCGCACCGTGGCCGTTCTGGCTCTCGTGGGCGCCGCCGGGAATGGGCGGCCCGCTGCTGACGCGCAGCGGCCTCGTGTTCATCGGCGCCGCGATGGACGGCTATCTGCGCGCGTTCGACGCAGCCAGCGGCGCCGAGCTCTGGCGCGATCACCTGCCGGCCGGTGCGCACGCGAACCCGATGACCTACCGCGTGCGCCCGGGCGGCAAGCAATTCGTCGTCATCGCCGCAGGCGGGCACACCAGCATCCCGAGCGAGCGCGGCGACGCGCTCGTCGCGTACGCGCTCCCCTGAGCACGAGTCACCAAGCGGGGACGTTCCTGCCGCGGTGACTTCTCGCGCCAACGCACGCGGTGATCGCCGGCTGGCGGCAGGTCTGTCCCCGAAGTCACCGGCAAGTATGAACGTCCCCGTTTGGTGACTTACGCTGCGCGGGCATGCAGATTCCGAACCTGCTCGACGCGGCGAACTTTGCCTCGGGGCCGCCGTACGAGGTGTTCCGCACGCTGCGCCGCGAGGCGCCCGTTCATTGGCACGCCCACGGGAGCGCCGGGGGCTTCTGGGCGATCACGAAGCACGCGGACGTGATGGCCGTCTCGCGCGACTCGGGGCTCTTCTCGTCGGCGCTGAAGGGCTACATGCCGGCACCCGAAGCGGATCCGGTCGGGATCGTGCAGTCGCGGCTGATGCTGCTCGGGATGGACCCCCCGCAGCACACGCGGCTGCGTGGGCTCGTGAACAAGGGCTTCACGCCGCGCCGCGTCGCCGCGCTCGAGCCGCGTATCCGCGAGCTGTGCCGGCAGATCGTCGACGCGGTGCTGCCGCGCGGCGAGTGCGACTTGGTGACCGACATCGCCGGCGAGCTGCCGTCCTACCTGATTGCCGAGCTCGTCGGGATTCCGCTGAACGACGGCCGCAAGCTGTACGAGCTGACCGAGGTGATGCACAGCGCCGACAACGCGCCCGAATCGGCGAAAGCGGTCGCCGAGATGTTCGCGTACTCGGCCGGCGTGCGCGCCGCGAAGCGCGCGAAGCCCGGCACCGATCTCGCGTCGGTGCTGCTCGGCGCGGAGCTCGACGGCTCGCGCCTCAGCGACCTCGAGTTCGACCTGTTCTTCTTGCTGCTGATCAATGCCGGCGGCGACACGACGCGCAATCTCGTCGCTTCCGGCATGCAGGCGTTGATGGATCACCCGGCGCAGCTCGCCGCGCTGCGCGCGGATCGCTCGCTGCTCGAGAACGCGATCGAGGAGATGCTGCGCTTCACGACGCCGGTCGTGCAGTTCCAGCGCACCGCGACGCGCGACACCGAGCTGCGCGGCGTGAAGATCCGCGCGAGCGAGCCGGTCGTGATCTTCTACCCGTCCGCGAACCGCGACGAGGAGGTATTCGCCCAGCCCGACGCGTTCGACATCCGCCGCGACCCGAACCCGCACGTGGCGTTCGGCGGCGGCGGCTCGCACTTTTGCCTGGGCGCGAGCCTCGCGCGGCTCGAGATCCGCTGCATGTTCGACGAGCTGCTGGGTCGCCTGCACGACATCGAGCCGAATGGGCCGGTGGAGCGCCTCCACTCGTGGTTCATCAACGGTCCGCGCCGGATGCCGGTGCGCTTCCGCGGGGCGCGCGCCACGGGGACCGGCTGATTTCAGACTAGTTCCGTGACCTAGCTCGCATTCGCGCCACCCGGCGGCCGGCGCGACCACTTCCAGCGTGCACCCCTGCGTGCACGCTGGAGGCTCCCGTGCGTAAGACCTGGCTACTCGCGTTCGCGCTCGCCGCCGCAGCGAATCCCGCGGCGGCGATCTCGGTCGCGCCGACCGGCGATGAGAGCACGCTCGAGAACGCGATCTTCGGGAGCCTCGCTGGCCTGACCGTCACCGGGTTCTCGGTGTCCGGTCACACGGACACCCTCTCCGGCGAGCAGAGCACCGGCACGTACACGAATGCGAGCGGCACGTACGGCATCGGGCCCGGCGTCGTGATCAGCACCGGCCACGTCGGCAACTACGGGGACGGACCCAACTCCGAGGACGGCCGCTCGACCTTCTACGCAGTGGCTGCGACGGCCGCGGACGACCTACTGCTCGACCCGATCACGCCGGTCGACCCGAACACGAGCGAGCCGTTCGATCACTTCGACGTGACGCGCATCGACATCACGTTCGACGCGTCGCCCGACGTCGCGAACGTGTTCTTCACGATCGTCTTCGGCTCCGAGGAGTTCAACGAGTTCATCGGCTCGGATTTCATCGACACGTTCGGGATCTACTTCAACGGCACGAACATCGCGCTGGTCGGCGGGCAGCCGGCCAACATCAACCACCCGGACGTCGCGAACATCGCGGGCACCGAGCTCGACGGTCTGATCGCGCCGGGCGGAAACCCGCTGTTGCTGTTCCAGGTCCCGGTCGTCCCCGGCTCGTCCGGCAACACGCTCACGTTCATCGTCGCCGACACGAGCGACGACATCCTCGACACGACCGTCTACATCTCGGGCGTCGGCTCGGTCGACCCGGTGCCGGAGCCTGCGCTCACCGCATTGCTCTTCGCCGGCGCGATCGCCCTCGCGCTCCGAACGCGACGACACGAGGCGTAAGCCACGAGGCGCGGACCCGGCTGGTGGCCTCAGCGCGCGGCGCTCAGAAGAGGATGACGCTGCGCGCGACCTCGCCGCGCTTCAGGTCCTCGAACGCGTCGTTCACTTGCTCGAGCTCGATGCGCTTGCTGATCAGGTCGTCCAGGTTGAGACGCCCCTGCTTGTAGAGCTCGATGAAGCGCGGCATGTCCACGCGGAACGCGTTGCTGCCCATGTTCGAGCCCTGGATGCGCTTCTCGAACAGGAAGTCGACGCCGTGCAGCTCGATCTTCGTGCCGATCGGGATCATCCCGATCACCGTCGCGGTGCCGCCGTTGCGCAGCATGTTGAACGCCTGCTCCGCGGTCTGTTTCAGCCCGATCGCCTCGAACGAGTACTCGACGCCGCCGCCGGTCAGCTGCTTCACCTGCTCGACCGGATCAGCGAGCTTCGCGTTCACGCCGTCGGTCGCGCCCATGCGCTTCGCGAGCTCGAGCTTCGACGCCACTCTGTCGACCGCGATGATGCGCGACGCGCCGGCGATGCGCGCGCCTTGAATCGCCGCGAGCCCGACGCCGCCACACCCGATCACCGCGACCGTCGAGCCCGCCGGAATGCGCGCGGTGTTCATCACCGCGCCCGCACCGGTCATCACGCCGCAACCAATTAGGGCGGCGCGGTCGAGCGGCATCTCGGGGTCGATCTTCACGATCGCATTCTCGTGCACGAGCATCTGCTCGGCGTACGACGAGAGGTCGAGGAATTGCCAGACCGGCGCACCGTCCTTCGAAATGCGCGGCTTCGCGGTCGGCAGCCGGCGCGTGTCCTCCTTCGTGCACAGCACCGGGCGGCCCTTCGTGCAGTAATCACAGTGCCCGCAGAACACCGAGAGGCACGTGATCACGTGATCGCCCGGCTTCACGTAGCGGACTTCGGAGCCGACCTTCTCGACCACGCCGGCGGACTCGTGCCCCAACACTGCAGGCATCGGGTACTGGTACGAGCCGTTCTGAAAGTGCAGATCGCTGTGGCAGACGCCGGCGGCCGACGTGCGAATCAGCACCTCGTGCGGCGCCGGGTTGTCGATCGCGACCTCTTCGATCGAGAGCGGCTTGTTGATCTCGCGCAGGACGGCGGCCTTCATCGCGGTCTCCTTCGAAGTGAGGCCGTCGACTCTATCGCGCGCTGAGAGCGCGCGGCGAGCGGAGAGCGGGCGCTCTCTCCGCGCCGCGCGCAGCTCAGTTCTGGTTCGGCGGAATCGCGAGCCCAGTGAGGCGAAGCTCCTCGCGGAACGCGCCGACGACGCGCGCCTCGCCCGTCAGCAGCTGGATCGCGTAGAGCCGCGTGCGGTCCGTCGTGATCACCGCGAACGCGCGCACAGAGGCGGTCGTGCCGTCGTCGATCACGCTGTAGATGTCGAAGCCGATCTCCGGCGCGACGTCGAGACCGAGCTTGCCAGTCGCGTTCTGCGTGCCCGCGTTCGGCGGCGCCTGGATCGCGATCTGGTCGAGCGCGGCGTCGAGATCGAACAGCGTCGTCGCGGTGTTCGAGTCGGCGTCGTTGTTGGTGTAAGCGGCGGCGGTGATGCCGGTGGCTGTGACACCGCCGGTGTTGAGCGCCGGATCATCGATCGTCGCGCCCGTGTCGACGTTCACGCGCAGGTTCTGGCCGGTGTCGCTGACCACGCGCATGCGGTCGACGGTCGGGTTGAAATCGACGCCGAACGACGTGCCCACGAGCGCGAACGGAACGCCATTCAGCGTGAGCGAGCTGCGCAGCGTCGCAACGCCGGTCTGGGTGTCGATCTCGTAGACGCCGCTCTTGTCGCCGAGGCCCCAGAGAGCCCCGGTGGCCGGGCGGAAGTCGATCCCGACGAGCCGCGTGTCGCCACTCAGCTGAATCGGACCGACCTCGCGGGTGCGGCTCGTCCGCCCTTCGCGGAAGAACACCAAGCGCTGGTCGGACGTGATTGCGTACATGCCGAGGCCCTTGCCGCTCGCGAGCGCGGGCGCCGCGCCCGCAATGCTCATCAGCTGCGCGGCGACCAGTGCCGCGATCGAGACTGCAGTTCTCATGCTTTCCTCCGTGTGAGTTCACGCCGCGCGCACGCGCGCGCGGCAACCGGAGTACGGAGCAGTCCGCGAATCGGACGGCGCGAGAGAATCGCGCCGTGACCGGGCCGAATCGGCCGCGGCACCGTAATCACTGCGGGGCGCGCGGCGTTTACCCGCGTGTGAGCCGCATCGGCAAGTGCTTCAGTCCGAGCAGGCGGTTCTCGCGCGTCCACTCCGCCGGTCCGGAAATCTCGAAGCCCGCGAAGCGCGCGAGCAGCTCCGTGAACATCACGCGCATCTCGAGCCGCGCGAGATTCGCCCCGATGCAGAAGTGCACGCCCTGGCCGAAGCCCAGATGCGGGTTCGGCGTGCGCGCGACGTCAAACGCGAACGGCTCGGCGAACACACGCTCGTCGCGGTTCGCGCTCATCTCGTAGAACACGACCTTGTCGCCCGCGCGGATCTTCTCGCCGTGCAGCTCGAGATCGCAGGTCGCGGTGCGGCGCTTGTAGACCGAGGGCGTGCTCCAGCGCACCATCTCCTCGATTGCGCTGCCGAGCAGCTCCGGCCGTGCGCGCAGCCGCGCGAGCTGCGCCGGATGCTCCGCCAACGCCTTCATTCCGCCTGCGATCGCCTTGCGCGTCGTCTCGCTGCCGGCGGTGAACAGCAGCGTGAAGAAGAACGTCAGCTCGACGTCGTTCAGCCGCGGCTCCGCTTCCTCGGGCATCTCGGCGTCGAGCAGAATCGACAGCAGGTCGTCGCCGCGTTTTGCACGGCGCTCGGCGATCAGCCGCACGCCGTACTGCGACAGCTTGCTGCCGTACTCGCGGTTCATCAGCGCACCGGCGTCCGACTCGAGCCCGCGATCCATCCAGTCGCACAACGAGTCGCGGTCGCTCTGCGGGATGCCGAGCAGCTGGCAGATCGCCTGCAGCGGCAGCTGGCGCGCGATGTCGACGACGAAATCGCAAGCGCCGCTCGCCGGCAGCGCGTCGAGGATTGCGTGCGTGCGGCGGCGCAGATCCGGCTCGAGCTCGCCGATCATCCGCGGCGTGAAGCCCTTGCTGACGAGGCCTCGGATCCGCCGGTGGCGCGGGTCGTCCATCATGTTGAGGAACGAGCCCGAGCCGGGCTGGTTCACGATCATCGTGCCGCCCGGCGGGCCGCCGGGCGCGCGGTCGGACGAGAAGCGCCGCGGATCGAGCTGGATCGCGAGCACGTCGGCGTGGCGCGAGATCACCCAGAAACCGACACCATCCGGTGTATGCGGCGTCGGCGCGTGCCAGTAGACCGGCGCCTCGCGGCGCAGCGCGCTGAACAGCTCGTGCGGGAAGCCATCGCGATAGGTGTCGAGGTCGGTCAGATCGACGACGGGCAGTGCCACGAGTCCCTCACGATTGCTTCGGCGGCGTCAACACCGCCGTGATCGCGCCGTCGACCGCGAGCGTCGCGCCGCTCACGAAGCTCGCATCGTCGCTCGCGAGGAACAACGCGGCGGCAGCGATCTCCTCGGGGCGGCCGAGTCGCCGCAGCGGAACGTGCGCGCCGGCGCCTTCGGCTCCGCCGGGCAACGTCCTCAGGTACTCCGCGAACACCGGCGTCAGGATCGGCCCCGGGGCGATCGCGTTGACGCGGATGCCGAGCGGCCCGTACTCGAGCGCGAGATTGCGCGTCAACGAGACGACCGCGGCCTTCGCGGCGGCGTACGCGTGCAGGCCGTCCGATGCGAGCAGCGCGCCCCCCGACGAGAGATTCACGACCGCGCCGCTGCGCCGAGGCGTCATCGCGCGCAGCGCCGCCTGACAACCGAACCAGGTGGTGTCGAAGTTCTTCGCGAGCTCGGCGCGGTACTGCGCCTCGCCGATCTCGGCGAACGGCGTCGGCAGCGCGCCGCCCGCGTTGTTCACCCAGATGTCGAGCGCGCCGAAGCGCGCGAGCGCGAGCTCGGCCGCGGCATCCGCCGTAGCTGCGAGCGCCATGTCGCCGACGTGCGGCTCGCTGCGCGCGCCCTGCTCGCGCAGCTCGGCCGCCAGCGAGCGGAGCCCGGCCTCCGCGATGTCGTTCACGACGAGCGCCGCGCCCTCGCGCGCGAAGCGCAGCGCGATCGCGCGGCCGATGCCAGAGCCGGCGCCGGTCACGACCGCAACCCTCGCTTCGAGTCTCCCGTTCACTGCTTGGCCTCCGCGGAGCACCGCGATACCACAACGCTCGGCCCTTCGGGGCCACTTGGCCAAGCGGGGTCAGACCCCGTTTGGCCATCCGGAGGTGCGCGTGATCGAGAGTGACGACTCGTGGCAGCCCGGCCCGCGCCCCGCGTGGGTGCGTTCGCTGCACGCGGCCGTGCGTCCCGAGTGGATCCGGCTCGACGCCGACGAGCTGCTCGACGCGGCGCGCGAAGCGACCCGTCTCGACGACTTCGGCGGCCACGAGTTCCTGACGCCCTACCGGATCTTCGTCGGCGCCTGCGAGCGCGAGGCGAAGCTGCACGCGCTCGGCCGCATGCTCGTGCGCGGCGACGTGCTGGGCTGGCTCGAGAATCGCCTCCGGCTCGTCGACGCGCGCAAGCGCGACCCGACGATCGCCGCGCAGCGCATCGAGCGCCCGATCTTCATCACCGGCCTGCCGCGTACGGGCACGACGATCCTGCACGAGCTGCTGATGCAGGACCCTGATAACCGCGTGCCGCTGCACTGGGAGGTGCGCTTCCCCTGCCCCGCTCCAGAGCGTGCGAGCTACACGGCCGATCCGCGCATCGCGCGCGCGGAGGACGAGCTGCAGCTGTGGAACCAGATCGTTCCCGAGTACGCGGCGATGCACGAGCTCGGCGCGCGCATCCCGGTCGAGGACATCCAGATCACGCCGCCGACGTTCGTCAGCGACGAGCTGATGGGGCGCCACATCGTGCCGAGCTACGCCGCGTGGTACGCGAGCGCCGACAAAACGGTCGCATTCGCGTTCCACAGGCGCTTTCTCCAGCACCTGCAGTCGCGCTGCGCGCGCGAGCGCTGGGTGCTGAAGTCGCCGTCGTGGCTGGGCGTCTTGCCCGTGCTGTTCGGCGAATACCCGGACGCGCGCGTAGTGATCACGCACCGCGATCCGCTGAGAGTGTTGCCCTCGGTCGTCAGCATCCTCTACTCGACCGCGTTCGTGCGCTCGGACGCCGTCGACGCCGAGACGTTCAAGGGCTGGTTCTCGCCCGAGACGTGCCGCGCGCTACTCGATTCGATGTGCGAATTCCGCGACTCGGGAGCGCCGCCGGCGACACAGTTCTGTGACGTGCTCTACGCCGACGTCGTGCGCGATCCCGCGGGCGCCGTCGCACGCATCTACGAGCGCTTCGGGCTCGCGTGGTCGTCCGAGCTCGCCGAACGCATCCGCGCCTATGTCGCGAGCAAGCCGCGCGGCAAGCACGGTGCGCACCGCTACGCGTTCGAAGCGCTCGGTCGCGACGCCGGCGCCGAGCGCGAGCGCTTCCGCAGCTATCAAGCGCGCTTCGGCGTTCCTTCGGAGAGCTGACCGCGAGCGCCGCATCGGCGCGCGCAGCGAGGCGAAGTCGAACAGGGGGCCAGCATGGCGGAGCGAGACGAAGTCGCGGCGGGGGGGTCGGGGCTGCGCGGCGACGCGCTGAAAAAGCTGCGGCGGGCGCGGCGGCCAGCGGCCGAGCAGCGCGCACGGCTGCTCGATGGGCGCGCGTGGCGAGATTTCTGCGCCGATCTCGCGGCCGCCGGCGAAGCGGTGCTCGAGTTCCCGCTCGCGTCGGCAGAGAGCGAGGCGCTGCGCGCGGAAGGCTTCCGTTACTTGCTCGGGCTCGTGCGCTCGGGCCTCTACAACGCGCTCGAGCTCGCCGAGCCGGGCGCGCCGCGCTGGATCCGCAACCCCGACTCGCAGGCGAAATGGGGCGCCGAGAACCCTGATAACCAGTACTTGTGGGCGCGCGTCGACCCGCGCGCTTCGTATCGCGTGTTCGGCGAGCGCCGCTCGGTCTTCGACTTCCTGCTCGAGGTAAAGGAGGGCCACATGCAGCTCGGCGACGACCGCGTGTTCCACGCGCTCACCGCGAAGGACCTGCAATTCGACGCGCAGGGGCGCTTCTCGCTGCTGCTCGCGCCCGAACGGCCGGCCGGCTACGCGGGCGACTTCGCGCCGCTGCATCCCGATGGCCACTACCTCCAGCTGCGGCAGTACCTGCTCGACTGGGAGCGCGAGACGCCGGCGAGCTTCTTCATCGAGCGCGTCGGCGGCGCCGCGCCGAGCGCGCTCAGCGCCGCGTCGATGGCGGAGCGGCTCGATCTCGCCGGCGAGTGGACGCTGACGACGACGCGCTTCTGGATGGAGTGGGTCGAGCAGCTGCGGCGCGCGTACCGGCCAGGCGCGATCTCGTCGGCGCGGCGTTTCGCGGGCGGCGCGCCGGATATCTATTACGGGAACGACTGGTACGCGCTCCGCGACGACGAAGCGCTGATCTTCGAGAGCGAGTTGCCCGATGCGCGCTACTGGCAGATCGAGCTGTGCGACCCGTGGTTCAAGACGCTCGAGTTCGCATCGCGCCAGACGAGCCTCAATCACAACCAGGCGCGCGTCGACGCGGATGGCCGCTTCCGCTGCGTGATCGCGCACCGCGATCCGGGCGTGCAGAACTGGCTCGACACGACCGGCAACCGTGAGGGCATGATCCAGTACCGCTGGATCTGGACGCGCACGAACCCGCAGCCGAGCGTGCGCGCGGTGCCATTCGCCGAAATCGCGAAGCACCTGCCGGCCGACACGCCGCGCTACTCCGCCGACCAGCGCCGCGCCGCGATCGCCGTGCGCGAGGCCCACGTCCGCCGCCGCGAGCCCGTCAGCTGACCATCTCACTGGGGACGTACTCGCACGCGTGCGCGATGAAAGTACGTCCCCGATGCAAAGTCCTATGCGGCGCTGATGTCGAGGACCGAGCGCGCGACTTTGCCGCTGCGCATCAGCTCGAAGCCCTTGTTCACGTCGGCGAGCTTCAGGCGCTGGCTGACGAGGCCGGACAGATCGATGCGGCCTTGCAGGAACAGGTCGACGAGCTTCGGCATGTGATCGCGGAAGCGCGTCGAGCCGTACATGCAGCCGATCGCCTTCTTCTCGCCGAGGAAGCCCGGCCCGCTGAGCTTCACTTCGGAGCCCATCGGCATCATGCCGACGATCACTGCGGTGCCGCCGTTGCGGATCATCTCGAACGCCTGCGCCGCGGCGGCGGGGCTGCCGATCGCCTCGAACGCGTACTCGACGCCGAGGCCGCCGGTCAGCGTCTTCACCGCCGCGACCGCGTCATCGGTCTTCGCGTTGATCGTGTGCGTCGCGCCGAACTTTTTCGCGAGCTCGAGCTTCTCCGGCACGACGTCGACCGCGATGATCGTGCTCGCGCCGGCGAGCTTGCAGCCCTGGATCACGTTGAGGCCGATGCCGCCGCAGCCGATCACGGCCGTGACCGAGCCGCCCGGCACCTTCGCGGTGTAGAGCGCGGCGCCGATGCCGGTCATCACGCCGCAGCCGATCAGCGCGGCCTCGGCCATCGGCATCTCGCTCGGAATCTTCACGACGCCGTTCTGCCCGGTGATCATGTACTCCGCGAACGAGCCGACGTTCGCGAACTGCAGCAGCGGCCCGCCCTTCCAGGTCATGCGCCCCGCAGCCGACGCCTGAATGCCCATGTCGTTGCACAGATGCGGCTCGCCGCGCAGGCAGTAGTAACAAGCGCCGCAGAACGGGCGGAAGGACATGATCACGCGATCGCCCTTCTTCACGTAGCTGACGCCGTCGCCCGTCTCCTCGACGACGCCGGCCGCCTCGTGGCCGAGCACGGTCGGGATCGGCAGCGCCCAGAGGCCGTCGACGAAGTGCATGTCGGAGTGGCAGACGCCGCTGCACACGGTGCGCACGAGCACCTCGCCCGGCCCGGGCTTGCGGATCTCCACCTCCTCGATCGAGAGCGGCTCGTGCGGCTTCTGATAGATCGCGGCCTTCATCTTCATCGCGGACTGCACCTCGTGTTGCGCGCCCGGGACTGAGCGCGCGCGCATCTTGCCGCGACTCGGCGCGCCGCGAAAGGCGAAGATCGGGGACGTTCCTCCGTGTTTTCCGCATGCGGAGCGAACAAGAAGGAACGTCCCCGCCTTCTTCAGGCTCGGTCGTACTCCGCCATGCCGCGCAGGAGGCGCAGCGTGTCGCCGCCGGCGTGGGGCGCGCCGAATTCGCGGTAGAGCGTGTCGACGTTGACGACGATGCGCTCGCGATCGCCCCAGTCGGCGAACTCGCCGAGCGGGATGTCGCGCGCTGCCGCGGCCGCGTCCATCCCCGCCGCGAAGCGCGCCCGCGCCTCGCGGCTCACGTGCTCGAGGTACGCCTTCACCGCGAGCGCGCCGCGGCGATCCGTGATCGGGCCGTGGCCCGGCACGATCACGTCCGCATCGAGCGCGAGGATGCGGTCGCACGCGGCGATCCAGTTCGACACCGGGCCTTCCCAGACGATCGGCGTGCCCTCGACGAACAGGATGTCGCCCGTGAAGACGACGCGCACGTCGGGGACGTGCACGATCACGTCGCCGCGCGTGTGCGCGGGGCCGACCTCGATCAGCTCCACCGCGCGGCCGCCCGCGCGCAGCGTGAGCGCGCCGTCGAACGTGCGCGTCGGCAGCGCGGTCTCGCCGACCTCGTCGAACGCGAACGGCCCGAACGCGCGCTGCACGAAGCGGCCGAGCGGCGAAGGGTCGCCGCCGAGCGATTTCACGAGGCCGCCGAGCACGGCGGCCGGCAGATGCTTCATCTCCTCGGCGGTCTTCGCCGACGCGACGATCTCGGCGCCCGCGACCAGCGCGTTGCCATAACAATGGTCGCCGTTCGCATGCGTGTTCACGAGCGTCGCGATCTGCGCCGCCGCGCGCGGCTCGGCGCGCCGCATCGCAGCCAGCATCTCCCGCGTGAGGCGGAGGTCGAACAGCGTGTCGACGAGCAGCGACTCGCCGCCTTCGACCACGAGCCCGGCATTGCTCCAGCCCCACGAGCCGTCGGGCTGCAGGTACGCGTACAGCCCGCGCCCGATCTCGTGCAGACCCTTCTGGTATGCGAAGCGCGGAAGGCCGAGATTTCGCCAGCTCATGCGGTTTTCCCTCCGAGGTGGCCGGGGTCGAAGTCGCCCTCGACGAGCTCGATGCGCGTGCCGTCCGGGTCGAGCACGAACACGACGCGCGCACCGAACTGCGCGCTCTCGATGCGCGACTCCGGAAGAATGCGCGCGCCGAGCGCGCGCAGCGCCGCCAGCGTCGCGTCGAGATCGTCGACGATCACCGAGAGGTGCGTGAGGCCCGCGAGATTCATCGGCCGCGGGCCGGCCCGCGCTTCGCTACCCGGGCTCCGGTAGTGCAGCAGCTCGAGCCGCAGCGCGTCGCGCTCGAGGTAGACGGCTTCGAGCTCGACGCGCGCGAGGCCGAGCAGCTGCGACGTCTCCTTGCCCCGCGTCGTCATCCGCGAGAGCTCGCGGAAGCCGAGCCCGTTCACATAAAAGGCCCGCGCGAGAGAGAGATCGCGCACACACAGGCCCAGGTGACTGAAGCGCCGCACTGCCACGCCGCTGAAGTAGCACGGCGCCGAGCGCCGAATCCTGGGGCCTCCGAGCAGCGACCGAGCGCGAGGCCCGCAGCAAAACGCAAGCGGCCCGAGGCGCGAAAGCGCCTCAGGCCGCGCACGACCCCATGCACCGCCCCGCTATGGCGTGATCTGCGGCTTGCCCGGTGCGCCGAGCAGGCCGAGGCGGCGCTGCTCGTTGCTCTTCACGCTCTCCAGCCCGGTCGGGCCGTAAGCGCTGACCGCGACGAACACGGTGTTCGAATCGGGCACCGAGAGCGCGTACGTGTAGACGCCGGCGGACGGCGCCGGCAGGCCGACGTCGAGCGTCGTCTGGTAGACGCCCGCCGCATTTCCGACGTAGACCCGGAAGCCCGCGACGGTTGCGACGTTCGCGTGCTGCCAGCGCAGCTGCTCGGTTCTCGCCAGCGCGGCGCTCGCGAACGCAAGCGACGCGGCCACGAGCGCAGTTGCCAGAACGACTCTCTTCATCGCCTCTCCCCTCCTCGTCACTCGAGCACCAGGAAGTACCAGCGCTTCGACGTGGGCATTTCGTCCAGTGAGATGGCGCTAGTGGTCCACACCATCTCGCCGTCATCATTCATCGTTCCGGCCGGGTCCACCGTGTAGGCCGTCACACCCGACTTCCTGCGCAGTACGAATTCCGCACGGCCGTCGCTGTCCGCATCGACGACTCCGCGCACGGTCGCCTTCTTGCCGAAGCGGCGCGCGATGCCGGTTGCAGGCGTGTTCATGCCGTCCATGAACCAGATGCGCACGAAGCGCTTGCCGTCGGCCCGGTTGTACCAGGCGAGGTCCTCCATCCCGTCGCCGTCGAAGTCGCCGACGCCGATGAGGCTTCCGTTGTTGGGCGCCGACGGGAGCGAGAAGGCGGCGACCGGATCGGTGCCATCCATCCGCCAGCCTTCGACCGCATCGCCGCTCGGGTCGTGCCAGATCAGGTCCGCCGAGCCGTCGCCGTCGACGTCGGCCGCGCCCGCGAGAACCATGCCGGTGGGCGCCGCATCCAGCGCGACGACCGCCGCTCGTCCGTCACCGTCCAGCTCCCAGATCTCTCCCGCGCCGGAGGCCGGATTCGCAAACAGCGCGTCCGCGAGGTCGTCGCCCGTGAAGTCTCGGAACGCGACCAGCTTGCTCGACGCCGGATGCGACGGAAGCGCGAGCACCGAGTAGCTGGTGCCATCCATCAGCCAGATCTCGTTCGCGCCGCTCATCGCGTTGCGCCAGAACAGATCGGCCTGCTCGTCACCGTCGACGTCCGCATAGCCGACCGGCCGCATGTTCGCGTCGCTCGGGGTGCCGATCGACTGCCAGGTGCGCGTGCCGTCTGCGTGCAGCAGCAGCACGGAGACCGTGCCGGTCGTCGAGTGATACGCGAGCGCGTCGGTCAAGCCGTCGCCGTCGACGTCGCCAGCCGGATCACCGTCACCCGGCGGAGGAGGCGGCGGAGGAGGAGGCGGAGGCGGGGGCGGGGGCGGGGGTGTCCCTGCGACGAACGTGATCGGGTCGGACGGCGTCGACGCCGCTCCGATTCCGCCCTCTGCGTCGAACGCTGCGACACGCACGCGGAGCGTGTCGCCGACCGCGCCGGACACGCGCGTCGACGCTGTCGTGACGCGGACCTCTTCGACGTACGCGCCACTATTGCGCGAGACCTCGATCGCATATCCGGCGACTGGCCCGGAGGCAGCAGTCCACGAGAGGCCCGCGGAAGTGCCGACGACGTCGACCGCGGCGGCGCCGCTGGGACTGATCAGGGCAAGCAGCGCGAGTCCACTCACGAAAGCTGTCGAGCCGCGCCGCATGTGTACCCCCAAGGTCCATCGCATCTTCGGACCCCGGAATGCGGCCACCCGTGACCGGCCTCACCGGTCCATCACAAATCGCGGAGGCGCGGCGACTTCGCGAGGAGTTGCGTACGCGTGAGTGTGATGGCGGTAACGCTCAGGCTCGCGGCACTCAGGTAGGCGTGAGCGACTCGCGGCTCCGGCGTTTTGCTGCGAGTGAAGCGAGCGTCGCCTGATAGGTCTGCATCAGCGGACGGAGCTCGACGCCAAGCTCGCGCAGTACCGGGTCGTTCGGAAGCGCGCGCATTCGCGTCGCATACTCCATCGCCTCGCGCGTGATCATCGCGGCCGCGCGGCTCGCGCCGCCGTAGGCCGCTCGCCCCGCTCGCGCGGCGCGAAGCGCGTCGAGCAGCGACCCACCCGCACGCAGCAGCCAGCCGGGTGCGTGGACGCGCGGGATCTTGCGGCCAACGAGCGGCTCGAGCGCGGCCACGAGCTCATCCCAACGATGGAACTGCCCGCCCATCACGAAGCGGCCCGCGCGCGCGGTCTCGAGCAGCCGCGCGCAGAGCAATGCGAGATCGCGCACGTCCACCGACGCGAGGCCGCCGCTGGAAGCGAGCGTCGCACGCGTGAATCCGCGGAACGCGCGCACGGCTTCGCTCAGGCCCGGATCGTCCGGGCCGATCACGCCGTTCGGGTAGACGATCGCGAGCTTCGCGCCGGCGTCCTGGCGTTCGCGGACGACGCGCTCGGCCTCGCACTTCGCGTGCGCGTAGCCGCTCGTGCCGGAGCGCAGCGCGCTGCGCGCGCTCGGGTCCGGGCTCTCGGGTCCCCAGATCGTGGTGAGGCTCGACACGTAGACGATGCGCGCGATGCCGGCGTCGCACGCGCCGCCGATCACGCATTGCGTGCCGAGCACGTTCTCCCTGAGAAGTCGGCCGGCGTCGCGCGGATCGAGCGAGACGGCGGCCGCCGCGTGTACGACCGCGTCGCAGCCCGCGAGCGCCGCGCCGACTGCACGCGCGTCCGTCATGTCGCCGGCGGCGATCTCGACGCCGCGCTCGCCGAGCAGCGCTCGCGCGCGCTCGGGCCGGCGCGCGAGCACGCGCAGCGTGTGGCCGCGCTCGCGCAGGCAGTGCGCGACGTGGAAGCCGACGAATCCGGTCGCGCCGGTGACGAGCGCCCTCATCGCGAGCGCGTCGCGAGCACGGCGGCGAGCGCGCGCGCGCCAGCTTGGAACTCGGCTTCCGGCGCGAGCAATCCCGCGACCAGATGCGCCGCGCCGCGAGCCTCGAGCTCGAAGCGCTCGCCGGGGTGAATCAGCACGCCGCCCTCTTCGAGCGCAGCGAGCGCGAGCGATTCGTCGTCGCCGGCGTGGGCGACGCGCACGATCGCCGCCCAGCCGGCCTGCGCGGGAAGCAGCTGCGCAGACGGCGCCGCGCGCAGCGCCGCCTCGAGCGCGGCGCGATTCGCGGCAACGCGCGCGTTCAGCGCAGCGCGGATCTCGCGGCGCCGCGCGAACAGCGCGGGCAGCGTGCGTGCGCCGAGCGGCGAGACCGAGAGAAACGCATCCGCTGCGAACTCGAGCCGCGCGAGCGCGGCGTCGCGCAGCGCGGGCGCACCGCCGACCACGATCCACGCGACCTTCAGCTGCGGAACGCCGAGCAGCTTCGACGCGCCCGACAGCACGCAGCAGAGCGGTCCCTGCTCGGCGCCGACCAGCGCGCTCGGCGCCGCCGGGCCTGCCGCCGAATCGAGGAACACCTCGTCGCACAGCAGCGCGAGGCCGCGCTCCACGCACAGGCTGCGGAGGCTCGCGAGATCGCTCGGCGCGACGAACGAGCCGGTCGGGTTGTGCGGGTGGATCGCGATCAGCGCTCGGCTCTCGGGCGCGAGCGTCGCCGCGAGCGCGTCCAGATCGATCGGCCAGCTCGCATCGCGGCCGTGCGGCGGGATGAGCCGATAGCGCGCCGCGCGCAGCCCCTCGAGCTCGGCGAGGTGCTCGAACAGCGGATAGCCCGGCGACGGCAGATGGACGAGATCGCCTGGATCGGCGAGCACGCGAAACAGCTGCGCGTAGCCCTCGCTCGTGCCCGCGGTGAGGATCACGTGCTCGGGCTCGACGCGCGCGCCGCCGGCGCGGTGATAGGCCGCGATCACCTCGCGCGCGCTCGCCTCGCCGCGCGCGTCGGGCTCGTAGCGGAGCGTCGCGGCCTCGCGCGCGATCTGCGCGAGCGCCTCCGCGAGCCGCTCGCCCGGGAGCGCGAGGCTCGCCGGATTCGCGTGCGTGAGATCGAGCAGCGCGCGCCCACTCGCGTGCGCCGCCTGGACGCGCTGCGCGAGCACGCTCGGCGT
>Ga0187894_10001863_pt1 | contig 26294 bp, 25 predicted proteins | sample GBC1701081metaG_FD_136650 | JGI IMG/M metagenome (GOLD analysis project Ga0187894, IMG submission 136650) | White microbial mat communities from a lava cave in the Kipuka Kanohina Cave System on the Island of Hawaii, USA - GBC170108-1 metaG ... | reverse complement strand
GGCGCTGCGGCGTGATGAAGACGCCATTCGCGCTTTGACGCAGCGCTACAACCAGCGGCTCTACCGCGTCGCCTGGGGAATCCTGAAGAATTCGGCCGACTGCGAGGAGGCGGTCCAGGACGCCTACGTCAAGGCGTTCACGGCGAGCGCTTCGTTCGATGGCCACGCATCCTATGCGACATGGCTGACGCGCATCGTCATCAATGAAGCGCTCGAGCGCCGGCGCGCGGCCGAGCGGCGGGTGCGTCTGCTTGAACGTCAGGGGATCACCGAGATGGCTGAGTATCGCGCACGCCTCGCCGATGCGCCCATCAGCCATGGCTCGCCCGAGGAAATCGCGGCGCGGGCCGAGTTTGCCCAGCGCCTGCAGGGCGCCGTCGCGAAACTACCCGAAGCGTATCGTACCGTGTTCGTGCTGCGCGACGTGGAAGGCGTGAGTGTCGAGGAGACGGCCAGCGCACTGGGCGTGCCCGTGCAGATCGTCAAGACCCGCCTGTTTCGCGCCCGGCGCCGGTTGCGCGAGATCCTTGAGCCGGAGCTGCGCGCCGCATTGCAGGAGGCTTTCCCGTTCGGCGGCCAGCGCTGCGCGGCACTGACCGAACGGGTTCTCGCGCGCCTGTCCCAGCTCATGTTCCCGCCGCCCTGAGCGCGGCAATCCGCCCGTTCTAAACATAACAGCGTGATTTCACCGCTGGATGCGGTGCGCCACAGGCGTGGCGTGCGCCCGATGCCTTTCGCTTCGTTTCACAGCAGCAACAAGGAGAGAGTCCATGAACAATGCACACGACGGCTTGCGCGTACGGCGCCACCTTTTGCGCGGCGGAGTCGCGACGCTCACCGTGGCCGGGATCACGGCGCTGCTGGGATCGCGCGATGTGGCACTGGCCCAGAAGCGCGGCGCCAACGCAGCGCAAGATGCAGGCTTGCTCAACGCCGCCATCGCGCTCGAGCACGAAGGCATCGCGGCCTACACGATCGCGGCCGGCAGCGGCTTGCTGCAGCCCGCCGTGGTCAAGATCGGTGTGGCGTTCCGCGGCCATCATCAGCGGCATCGCGACGAGTTAGTGCGCGCCGTGACCGCGCTCGGCGCGCGGCCGGCGGCGGCACGCAGCGACGGCGAGTACGCAACGGCCCTCAACGCCGGAGCGCTGAAGAATCAGACCGACGTGTTGCGCCTGGCGCTGCGGCTTGAGCGCGGTGCGGCCAATGCGTATCTCGGCCTCATCCCGTCGCTCAGCACCGCCGAGCAGCATCAGCTCGCCGCCCGCATGGCCGGCGACGAGGCATTTCATGCCGCGATCCTCGGCAATGCCCTGGGTGATCCGATTCCGGCCGACGGCTTGATGTTCGGAGCGTAGTCAGTGCGTCTGGTCACGTACGGCATTGCCGCGGTCGGGTTGGCCGCGGCGGTGCTGACGTCCGGTGCCAGCGCCCAGTCACCGGCCGGCGGCGACGCCGCGCGGGGCGAACAGCTCTATCAGAGCCGGTGTGGCGCGTGTCACTCGCTCGATGCCAACCGGGTCGGACCGCGCCATCGCGGCGTGGTCGGCCGGCGCGTGGCATCGGTGTCCGGCTATCGCTACAGCGCGGCGCTGCAAGCCCGCGCGTTCGTCTGGGACGAGCCCAGGCTCGATCAGTGGCTCGAGAATCCGACGGCGCTGGTGCCGGGGACGGCGATGGGCGTGCGCGTTCCGAAAGCGCAGGATCGCGCCGACATCATCGCCTATCTTCGCGATCAGCGCGTGGCGGCCTCGCCCTGACGTTCGCGGGCGGCTGTCACATCGACTTGATCGCCTCGACCTGCTGGCGCAGGCCGAGCTTGCGATTGCACAGCGGCCAATGGCTGACGGCATCGCGTTCGAAGATGGCGAATTTTGCCAGCGCCGCGGCTTGCTGATAGTCGTGCGCCAGGGCGACGGCTTCATTCATGCTGAGATTGCGGCCGTCCATGTCGCGCACGAATCCGATCACGGTGCGTGGCATGAACTGAAAGCGGCCGACAAAGGCGCCGCGACCGCCATAGATCGGCCGGTCGGAATCGCCGTCACCGCCGCTCTCGCACATGGCGAGTTGACGCAGCAGGTCGTCCTTGCGCGCCTCGATCTCCGTGGTGCGCGGATCTGCCGCGTAGGAAACAAGGGAGGCCGACTGTTGTTGTGTGGTGCAGCCAGTGGCGAGAAGGAGTGCCAACGGAAGCGAACGCAGAATGTTTCCCATTCGGGTAAAGTGGCAAAAATCCATTCTTTCGTTCCTCTCACCGAGCCGGACCATGTCAGACGTACGCATTGCCCTGCTGTCGGATTTGCATCTCGACATCAAAAAACGCTTATTACAACGCGGGGGTGTGGATGAAGCAGGCTGTAACGTAGCCATGGCACGACTCGGTGAGGAAGTGCAAGAGGCGGCGGCGACGGCCGATCTGGTCGTCGTGGCCGGCGATGTCGATGTCGGCACGGCCGGCGTGGCGTGGGCAGCAGCGACGTTCCCGTCCGTGCCGGTCGTCTACGTGGCGGGCAATCACGAATTCTATCGCTATGAACTCAACGACCTGATCGGCCAGTTGCGCGCGACAGCAGCGGGGACGGACAACGTCCGTTTCCTCGACGAGGACGAGATGGTGCTGAACCTGAAAGGCCGCACGGTGCGCGTGCTGGGGTGCACGGCGTGGACCGACTATCAGCTCTATGGTCCCGGTGTGGCCGATGAAGCCATGCGCCGCGCTGAAGACCTGATGTACGACCACAAGCGCATCACGTTCGGTGACGCACTCTTCCGCCCACAGGACGCACTACAACTTCACACCGCAGCAGCGTCATGGCTGAACGATCGCCTATCATCGACTGCTGACGGCACGACGATCGTCGTCACGCATCACGCGCCGACGGCCGAGTCGATCGAGCCGCGGTTTCGTGGCGACAGCCTGTCGCCCGCGTTTGCATCCGACCTCACGGCATTGATGCACCGCTATGCACCGCCGCTCTGGCTGCACGGCCACACGCACTACAACGTCGACTACACAGTCGGCGCGACGCGCGTGGTCAGTCATCAATGGGGCTATCCCAACGAAGACGTTGCGCGCGGCGCCAGAGTGATCGAGGTGTGATGAGAAGACGAGTCGTCCCTCGCTACGCTCGGGATGACTGACTCACTTCTTCGGCCGGATCGCGTCCCACTGCGCGTCGGTCCAGTCGAGCATCGTGGCGGTGCTGGCGCCGCCGCCGCCGGACTGCAGCATCTTGCCGCCGTCGATTACGATGGCATCGCCGTTGATGTAGGCAGCGCCATCGGAGACGAGGAACGCGGCGAGATTGGCGAGCTCGGTATGCTCGCCGACGCGGCGCAAGGGGATGGTCTTCGCCAGCTGGTCGTTGCCGCCGCGCTCCTTGGGCATCAGGCGTTCCCAGGCACCCGGAGTCGGGAAGGGACCCGGCACGATGGCACAGGTGCGGATGCCCTTGGGGCCCCACTCGACGGCGAGACTCTTGGTCATCGCCAGCACGCCGGCCTTGGCCATCGCCGAGGGCACGGTGAAGGGTGCACCCATCAGCGATGACACCGTGAGGATCGACAGCACGACCTTGTCGCGTTGGCCGGCGTCGATCCAACGCCGGCCGGCGGCGACGGTGCAGTAGGCCGAGCCATGCAGCACGATGTTCAGCACCGAGTCGATGGCACGCGTCGAGAGGCGATGCGTCTGCGCCAGGATCTGGCCTGCGGCATTGTTCACCAGGATGTCGAGCGGCCGCGTCTGCCAGATGCGGTCCATCATCTCCTCGACCGCCGAGGCGACCCGCACATCGACGCTGTGCGTCTCGACTGCCGCTCCCGGGATCTGGTCGCGAAACGCCTGCGCGGTCTTCTCCAGCACGTCGGTGCGGCGGCCGCAGATCACGAGCTCCGCGCCCAGCTCGAGGAAGCGCCGCCCCATGCTCTCGCCCAATCCGGTGCCGCCGCCGGTGACCAGGATGCGTTTGCCCTTCAGCAGATCGGACTGGAACATGAAGTCTCCTTAGTCTCCTCTCCCGCAAGCGGGAGAGGAAGGGGCCCATTGCGCGGAGCGCCATGGGAAGGTGAGGGGCCAAGGACGCGATGCCGTACGTGAAGCCCTCATCCGGCCGCCGCTACGCGGCGTCCACCTTCTCCCGCTTGCGGGAGAAGGGCACCTACGCAAACACCACGCGCGTTTCACCAAGACCGGGAAACGTCGCCACGACCTCGGCGCCTGGTTCGACGAAGTGCAGGCCACCCCACGAGCCGGTGGTGACAACCTGCCCGGCGCGCAATCCACCACGCGTCGTTACCACGTGACCCGCCAGCCAGGTCAACAGACGCAGCGGCGAGCCGCCGGTATTGCCGCCGGTGCGGTCGACCAGTGCCTTGCCATTGGCCCGCATCGCCACCGGCTGGCTGTCGTAGTCGAGGCCACGCCAGCCCTCAAACGCGGGCCCGACGACCAGCGCCTTGTTCATGCTGTTGTCGGTCAGCGTCCACAGGGGATCGAGGCTCTTCCAGTCCGCCAGCCGCGTGTCGACCACTTCCATCACGACGTGCGCGCTCGCGATCGCGGCCAGCACCGCCGCAGCGTCGGGTGCCGTCGCTGCGGCCGGCAGGTCGCGGCCCAAGCGGAAGGCCACCTCGGCCTCGACGCCCAGCATGTGCATGCTGCTGGCGGTGAAGCGCGCCGGACCATCAATGACGAGACCCTTCAGCAGTGGCGCGCAGGTCGGCGTGTCGGCAGGCGTCTTCGCGCCGACCTTCCATCCGTCGGGCGGGCCGAGCTCGGCCGCCACCGCGTCCTGGATGGCGTAGACCTCGGCCGCGCTGGCTGGTGCGGGACCAGGGGCTGCGATTTGCGTACCGCGGCGGCGGGCTTCGAGCAGGGCCGCAGCCGCGTGCTTGATTTCGGTCGGAGTCATGGCGTTATCCTCCCGCCGTCAGGCTTTCTTGATGTCGACCAGCGCGATGCCGTCCTTGATCAGCGTCTCGATGTCCGATTCGCTGAAGCCATGCTCCTTCAAGACCGCGCGCGTATCGTGGCCGAAGGTCTTGGGCTTGGTGCGCACGGCCGGCGGCGTGCGCGACAGCTTCACCGGGTTGCCGACGTTGCGGTAGCCGTCCTTCGACCACACCATGTCGCGGTGCTTGGTGTGCGGATGCTCCATCACGTCGGGCACCTCCAGCACGGCACCTGACGGCACGCCGTTCTCCATCAGCTCGGTAGCGAACGCCTCGCCGTCGCGATCGGCCGTCAGCGCGCGCAACTCGGCCTCGAGCGCCGGCTTGTTGGCGATGCGGTCCTTGTTGGTCTTGAAGCGCGGATCGTCGGCCAGTTCGGGCTTGCCCAGCAGCTGGGTGAGCTTGCGGAACTGCGCGTCGTTGCCGGCGCCGATCACGATATTGCGGCCCTTGGTCGGGAAATTGGCGTAGGGCGCCAGGTTGCCGTGGCTGTTGCCGAACAGCTTGGGCTTCAGCCCGCCCATGAAGTAGTTGGGCGCGTGCGGCTGATGCAGGGCCACGGCGCTGTCGTAGAGCGTGGCATCGACGAACTGGCCCTTGCCCGAGCGCTGGCGCTCGTAGAGCGCCATCAGGATGCCCATGCAGGCGTTCATGCCGGTGGCGAGGTCGACCAAGGGCACGCCGATGCGCACCGGCCCGCTGCTGGGATCGCCATTGACCGACACCAGGCCGGCCCACGCCTGCACCATGGCGTCGTAGCCGGGATAGCCGCCCATCGGGCCGTCGGCGCCGAAGCCGGTGACGCGGGCATGAATCAGCCCAGGGAATTTCTGCGACAGGGTGTCGGCGTAGCCCAGGCCCCACTTCTCCATGGTGCCGGTCTTGAAGTTATCGATCAGGACGTCGGCGCCCTCGAGCAGCGTCAACAGCACGGCGCGGCCGTGCGGCTTGGCGAGGTCGAGCGCAATCGTGCGCTTGTTGCGGTTGATGCCGGCGAAATAGGCCGAGATGCCCTCGGCGTCGAAGGGAGGGCCCCAGCCGCGCGTCTCGTCACCCTGCGGCGGCTCGACCTTGATGACGTGCGCGCCATGGTCGGCCAGCATCTGCGCGCAGTAGGGGCCGCCCAGCACACGCGAGAGGTCGATCACCTTGAGGCCGGCAAGCGCGCCGGTCGACTCTGCGGAAGACATGTGTGTCGTTACTCCCTTGGCGGGCCGTTGCGACCCTGTTCCGTGATTTTGCCCAAGTGGCTCTGTACCACGATGCCGGCATGGTCTCGGATGACGGCACGCGGTCTTACACAGGCCGATCGGGGTGGGCTATCCCGGGGTGCGCAAGGGCGCCATGAACAAAGACGGGAGGGGAACAATGCCACATCATCAGCGCGCGGCAGCCTGGCTTGGGATCATGCTGGCGGCCATGCCGACAGTCGCTGCGGGCCAGCTGCAGAATCCGCGCGCGGAGCGGCTCGCCAGTGTGGAGCAATGGGTCGGGATCACCGCCGCCGACACGATCGAGGGCGGCAGCGGCAAGCTGTGGGACCTGCCGGCCCTGCGCCAAGCCGCCAACGAGGCGATGGGGCCGGCGCTGGCCCGCGAAGCCTTGAGGCCAGCAGGGCCCGAAACGCCCGTCGTGCGCGACGGCTTGCTGTTGCGCTGGAGCTGGTGCCGCCGCGGCGATTGCGGCGGCCTGGGTTACGTGTTCGTCGTCGATCCGCGCCGTGGCGACCTGTTCGTCTGCCGCAGCGCCGACTCAGGCCGACAGGGGTGGATGGGCAACGATCCGCGCATGCACATTCCCATCAGGGGCCGAAGCTGCGACGCCGCCAATGTCGGCGAGTTCATCCGCCTCAACACTCGGCCCTGATCCGGTCAGCGCCCCTTCCAGTTGGGTTTGCGCTTTTCGGCGAAGGCCTTGGGCCCCTCGACCGTGTCTTCGCTGTGCGCCATGGCGACAAAGGCGGGGAAGTGCTGGTTGTGCATCGCGGTCTCCAGCGCCGGCGCATCGAGCGAGCGCATGACGACCTGCTTGGTGGCCCGCACGCTCATGGGCGAGCACTCCAGGATCTGGCCAGCCCAGCGGCGGGCCTCGGCCATCAGCTGGGCGTGCGGCACCACCGCCGTCACGAAGCCCAGCTCGTAGCCTTCCTGCGCCGGCACGTGGCGGCCGGTCAGCATCATGCCCATCGCTTTCTTGAGTGGAATCATGCGGCTCAGCCGCTGCATGCCGCCGGCGCCGGCGGCCAGCCCGACACGGGGCTCGGGCAGGGCAAAAGTCGCCTTGTCAGACGCGATGATGATGTCGCAGGCCAGCGCGATCTCGAAACCACCGCTCATGGCCACGCCATTCACGGCGGCGATGACGGGCTTGTCGAGATCGAAGCGGTTGGTGAGGCCGCCGAAACCTTTGGCCGGGTGCACCGGCCGCTTGCCCGTCCTGGCCTGCAACTCGGCATGATATTTCAGGTCGTTGCCGGCACAGAATGCCTTGTCACCGGCGCCGGTGATGATGGCCACCCACAGTTCGGGATCGGCGGCGAAGGTGTCGAAAGCGTCCACCAACTCCTGGTTCGCCATGGGATGGCAGGCGTTATAGACGTCAGGCCGGTTGATCGTGATGATCATCAGGCGGCCTTCGGCCTCGACGGTGCTGTACTGGCCCATGGGCGTCTTTCCTCCGTGGTCGGGTGTGCGCCAGACGATACACTTGAGCCGCGGGGCCTGGAAATGTATTGCTAGTCCAATGCGCCAATGGCTTCTGTCGGTCGCCGTGCCGTTGCTCGTGCTCGTTGCTGGCAGCCCTGTTGCCGCGCAGACGCGGGATGGTGCGCGCTTCGAGGGCGTCGGTTCGGGCATCACCCATGCGCCGGGCGACAAACCGGTGAGCTTCGTGGCCGACACCGCTGGCCGCGACCGACCGGCGCGCACCGGTGCGACTACGGACCGAACGGGTCAGGCGCCGGCAGCGGGTCCCCGCGGACCTGGCGGTTTCGACTATCGTGGGTTGCGAATGACGCCGTCAGGTCTCGATTTGATCCGACGCGACAGCCTGCCTGGCGGCGGCGCAACGCTCTTGCCGCCCAATCTTCGTTCGATGCCGCAGCCGCCTGGAAATGCTTCCTCTTCCGACAGTCCTTCACCCAGACTCTCGGTCCGGGAAAATGGGGCCGTGCTGGGACTTTCCTACAAGATCAAGCCGCTCCAACAGTAGGCAAAGCGATCAAACTCAATCTTATTGTTCACATGCAAGACGGGCTCTAAGTATCTGGAAGATAATGCATATCAGTGGCGAATTGTGTAGTGTTGCGTGAAAGCCACACGATCTGAATATCGACGTCGAGGACCGGCTCACCCCATTGCGACCCCAACGTCTTTGTATATAGTCGATTACGAAGTTGGTGCCGTGTCCAACCCCGCCACTTCGTCACGTGTGAGTATTTGACCTAGAGAGGGGATACCCTAATGAAGACCAAACTAGGAGCCGTTGTCGCTGCGGCTCTCATCGCGGCGCCCCTGGCCGCGAATGCGCAGTCGACCAACTTGCCGGGCTTCTACGTTGGAGTGGAAGGCGGTCTTAACTGGCTCAACCTGCGTACTTTCAGCAACGCCAATGAGAAGCTCGGATGGGTAGCTGGCGCAGTCGTCGGCTACGACTTCGTCGGTCCCAGGGTCGAGCTTGAAGGCGCGTACCGCTACAACAAGGTTAGCGGCTTCAAGATGCACCAGATCACCCCGATGGTGAACGTGCTCTATGACTTCATGACTGACTCCGTGGTCTCGCCGCACCTTGGTATTGGTGCGGGCGCGAACTTCTGGAAGATCAAGGGAACTGGCATCAGCACCACCGACTTCGCGATGCAGGGCATTGCCGGTGTGGCGCTGAAGATCAGCGACGGCTTCTACGGTAGCCTCGACTACAAGTTCATGAACACCTTTGCCAAGGGCAAGGACTTCTTCAACCATACGGCGATGCTGACGCTGGGCTACAAGTTCGGCGCACCGGTACCGGCCGCACCGCCGCCGCCGGCCGTGGGCCCGACGCCGGCTCAGTACATCGTGTTCTTTGACTTCGACCGTGCGACGCTGACGGCGCAGGCCCTGACGACCATCAAGCAGGCCGCTGCGGCCGCGAAGTCGGGCAACAAGACGCGCATCGGCGTTACCGGTCACGCTGACCGCGCCGGTAGCGACGCCTACAACATGGCACTGTCGCTGCGTCGCGCCAACGCCGTGAAGGACGCGCTGGTGCGTGAAGGCATCCCGGCCACCGGCATCACTGTCGTGGGCCGTGGCGAGAGCCAGCCGCTCGTCCCGACCGCCGACGGTGTGCGCGAGCCGCAGAACCGCCGCGTCGAGATCGTGCTGCAGTAAGCGCGCTCTACAACGAGACAATCGAAAAACGGCCGGGGCAACCCGGCCGTTTCTTTTTGTGCCGCCAATGAAAAAGGCGCGGCCAGCGGCCGCGCCCTTTTCAGGCTAGTCGATGGTGCCGTTACTTGCGCGCAGGGGGGCGGGCCGGCGTTGCCGGAGCGGCGCAGGTGCGCAATCCCATGTCGCCCGAGAAATCCAGTATCGGAGGTACTTGGGAGAGCGTGTTGACTTGCTGTGACAGGGCCCAGCGGTATCCTTGCTGTGCGATGGCACAGTACTGCGGGTTGCCGCCGGCGCTGGCGCCATCGCGGTTGGCCACTTCCGTCTTGAACGCGTTGACGTTCATGCGGTGCTTGGTGATGGCGCGCTGCAGCGGCGCCGAGTTCACCTCGTTGTCACCCCGGAACTTGTTGCGGAAGGCACCGTAGTCGGCGGCAAAGGCCGGCGTGTTGCCGCGGCACTGGATGGCGGCGTTGTAGAACTGTTGCCAGGCGATCTCGTTGCGCACAGCCTGGATCTCGTCGTCCGTGAGGCAGGTGCCGCGGGCGGGTGCCGGGTTCGTCGACGTCTTGGCATAGGCGTTCGAAGGCGGCGGCTGGGTCGTCCGCGCCTGCTGATCGCAGGCCACCAAGATAATCGTCGTCGCCGCCGCCACGGCCGTGGCGCGGAAGAGAGAAGCAGACATTGTTGGGAACCTCGTTGGGGACCAGGGGGGCTTGGAAAACGAGCACTTATATCAGTTTATGCGGACGACGGAAGAGTCATCATTCGTTCCGTCAGCTTGTCATCAGCTTTCGAATGTCACAGCGAGTTACTTACACCGCGCGCTTGAGCGCCTCACGCAGCAGGGGCAAGCGATCATTGCCGAAAAACATGTCACCGCCGTTAACGAACATGGTGGGGGAGCCGAAGGCACCACGCGCGATGACGTCGTCGGTATTGGCCTTCAGTCGATCTTTGTAGGACTGCTCGGCGATCTTGGCGAAGAACTCGTTGCGATCGAGCCCGACCTTGTCGACGACCTCCGTCATGACCTCATCTTTGGAGATGTCCTTGTCGTCACCCCAGTAGGCATCGAACGCGGCATAGGCATAGGGCACCAGCTTGTCTCTTTCCAGGGCAACAAAGGCGCCACGCATGCACTTGACGCTGTTCACCGGAAAGACGGTCGGGCGCATCTTGATGCGCAGGCCATAGAGCCGAGCCCAATCCGCCATGTCCTTGGCGGCATAGGCGAGCTTGCGTGGGTTCGGCGTCTCTCGGCTTTTGTAAACGGTGTCGTTGACCGTATTGAAAATGCCGCCGACCAGGATCGGTTTCCATTCGATCCGGGCATTCGCCTCGGCAATGATCGGCTGAATGCCGTGGAAAGCAAGATACGTCCAGGGGCTGGAGCAGTCGAAAAAGAACTCGATCTTGGCGGCCATGACGAAACTCCGGACAGCTATGCACCCTGTGCGCCGCGACCCTGACACTGTGTCGCCTTGCTGTCGACTCACCGCACCTGTACTTTACAAGCCTATGACCGCATCGGTTGTCCCCCTCGGGGCCGTGTCATCGGGACCCCGCAAGATTGCCATCATCGTCCATCGGGAGCATTCCCAGCCGGGCCGTGTCGGCACCCTGCTGGAGGCCAAAGGCTACGCGCTCCAGAGGCTTTGTCCCAACCTCGGCTGCCAGCTGCCTGAAGACCTGTCGGAATTCGCCGGTGTGGTGATTTTTGGCGGGCCGATGAGCGCCAATGATTGCACGACCTTGGCCGGCATACGCTGTGAACTCGAGTGGATCCCCAGGGTCGTCGAAGCCGGCGTGCCCTTTCTGGGGATCTGCCTGGGTGGTCAGCTCCTCACCCGCGCCCTCGGTGGGTCGGTAGGGCCGCATCCCGGCGGGCTGATCGAAGCGGGATATTATGGCATCTCGCCCACGGCCGCCGGTGCTGACTGGTTTCCCGAAGGGCCAATGCAGGTCTACCAGTTTCACCGCGAAGGCATGCGGGTGCCGGAGTGCTGCAAGTTGCTGGCGACCGGCGAGCACTATCCCGTTCAGGCCTTCCGCTACGGTACCAATGCCTTCGGCATTCAGTTCCATCCCGAAGTCACACTCGAGATGAAGGACACGTGGACCGCCGCTGCGGCCGAGCGGTTGGCATCGCCCGGCGCCCAGCCGCGCGAGGTGCATCTGGGTGAGCATGACCGGCATGACCCGCCGATCGGCCGTTGGATCAGCGGCTTCCTCGACAAATGGCTCGCCACGTCACGCGTAGCGGCGCCGATGCCGATGATGGCGGCCGGATAGACCAGTATTGATCCGGGCCCGCGGCAGGCGGGCTGCAGTTTCAACACGATAGGGTGATTCCATCCCCGGCGGGATCTGCTCTAGCGTCACAAGCCTGGGAGAACCGCATGCTCCGTCGGTCCCTCATGGCGGTGCTGCCGCTATCCATGCTGCTGGCATGTGCGCCACCGGGGCTGGCGATGGCGCAGCGGCCCGAGCCGCCCCTGCAACCGCGGGCCGACGAGCCGCCGAGCTACGTTGTGTTCTTCGACATGGCCAAGGCGACGGTCACCGCCCGAGGGCTGGCAACCATCCGCGAGGCCGCCGCCGCAGCCCGCAACCCGGGGGTCAAGGCAGTCGAGGTGAGCGGGTATACCGATCGCGCTGGCACCGATCGATCGAACGAAGCGCTGGCACTGCGGCGGGCCCGGGCGGTGCGGGATTTGCTGGTGAAGCAGGGTGTTCCTCAGGCGATTATTTCGATACAGGGCCTGGGTGAAGGCAAACCCTTCATGGCAACCGAAGATGGCGCCAATGCACCCGAAAATCGGCGTGTTGAAATTGTCGTGAAGTAGTACAGCCCTCTCCCCGCACGAGCGGGGAGAGGCAAGCCAGGGAGGCCCGCGGCCGTCAGTCCCAAAGGCCGCGCGCGCTGGGGCCGTTCGCCGCAAAGCGCGCCCGCGCCGCGACGTTCTCACCGGTCATCGTACCGCAGTAGTGGCAGTCGCAGAGCAGGTGATGCGCTTCCTGGTCGGTCAGCTCGAAGAACGTCATGCCATCGCCCAGGCGATCGCTCTTCAGCCCTTCCGCCTGAAGAAGCGGATCCTTGTACGCAACCGTCAGAGGCGTATCGTCGCCGCGCAGCATCCTGCGGGCATGTTCGGGCAGGTACTCCACCCGCATGAGCGGCAGCAGCGGTCCGCCGTGACGCTCAAGTAATGCTGCCCACCGTTCCAGCTTCTCCCGCCGCGACATTTTCGGGGCGGAAGTCTCGAAGGGGGCCGTCAGAGCCGTACGTTTGATCTCATCCAGGGTCCTGTGTTCCATGGCATCCTCCGATGCGTGACATGCTCCAGGTCGCGCATGCGACCTGCAACAGGAACGCTGCGGCATCCGAAAGGATGCCGCTCAGCCGGCTGGGACCAGGTCGTTTCTTCGTTGGTGTTGTGCGACCGGAATCTCAGGTCGGCCAGAGCTAAAGATTATACCGGTTTGCCGTCGATGAACATGGTGACCGCGTCACAAGCTCTCGATCCTGGTGTGGCAGTTCGTGCCAGGTCCATCAGTCGAGTTTGAAGGCCGGTGGATAGCGGACCGTACCCGCTTCTCCTTGCAGGGCTCCCGGCATCAGTTCCAGTGCCATGAAGGAGCCACCGGTAAACGGCGCGATCAGCTTGCGCGCAAGCACAGCTGAAAAACCGAAACGGGGATAGTAGTCTGCGTGACCGACAACGATGACCGCCGCATACTGCCGATCACGCACGATCGACAGCCCCGCCAAGACCAGGCGCGAGCCAATTCCCCGTCGTTGATGATCGTGGCGGACAGCTAAGGGGGCGAGTGCCGCTGCTTTCACGACTCGCGCGTCGATGGTGACAGCGAGATCGCTGAACAGGACGTGTCCAACGACATCGCGATCGGCGAGCGCCACGAGAGAGGCAACGATCAGGCGGTCCTGGCGCAGGCGATCGACAAGATCGGACTCCGCGTCGCCGTCGAACGCAGCATGGAGCAGGGCTGCGATCTGCTGCCCATGCGATGGATCCTCTTCAACAATCGCGACCATGACCAACACGACACGCAGGACCTTGTTACCCGGCGCCTGCTGGTCAGGCGTCGACTATCGTCCGGCTGAAAATTGTACCAGGACGTCGGTGATGGTGTAACCCTGGCCCTGCAGGCTGCTGCCATCGAAGCGGATGGGCAGGGTGAACTTGGCACCCAGCGAGGCGCCGCGGCCCGCGGGCGGCATGTCGATGGTAAGCTTGCCGCCGCCGCCGTTGATCGTACCGGCGATCCCATAGGTCACCGTGTTCACGACCCAGGATCCGCTGGCGTTGCCGCCGACAATCGACAGGGAGAGAGGCCCACAGGTGTCATTACCTGCGGTTAACCCGATGCGTCGATAGCAGATCCGGCCGCGCCAGGTGCCATCGACGCCGACCGCGGCGGGCGGTGGTGCCGGGCGCGCCGCCTGCTGCGGCTGGCGGGTTGGCTGCGGAGGAGGTGGCGCGGCAGGTGTAGGCGTCTGCTGCACTGCCTCGCGCTGGCGACGCTCGTCGTCGGCCTTGCGTTGTGCCTCGGCGGCGGCGCGTTTCTCGTCCTCTGCCTTGCGCTGTGCCTCCAGGGCAACGCGCCTCTCCTCGTCGGCCGTGCGCTGCGCCTCCTCGGTGCGCCGCCGTTCGTCTTCGGCGCGCTGCTGCTCGACTGCCGCCTGGCGCTTGGCCTCCTCGTCGGCGCGGCGCTGCGCTTCCTCGGCCGCGCGCTTGTCGGCCTCGGCCTGCTCTGCAGCACGACGCTGCTCTGCCGCGACACGATCAGCTTCCTGGCGCCGAGCGTCCTCTTCGGCCTGCCGGCGGGCGTCGGCGGCGCGCTGCTCCCCGTCGGCTTGCCGTTGGGCGGCGTCGGCCGCCGGACGTTGCGCCTCCTGGGGCCGCTCAGCACGATCGAGCGTCTTGTCCGCGGTGCGGGAACCTCCACCGCCACCCGAGAGGGCGAGCAGGCGTGGTCCCACGACGGCACCGATGCCGAGAAGGACCAGTACGACAGCGACGCCGCCGGCGACCCAGGCCAACCGCCATAGTGGTCCGGTACCCTTGGCCGGCGGCGGGGGGGATGGCGCAGCACCATAGCTGAGCAGCGCCGCCACCTCGTGCATGCTCTGCATGCGGCGGGCGGGATCGGGTTCAAGCAGGCGGGCGAGGTCGTTGCGCAATTCCTCGGGTACGCCGGATAGGTCGGGCTGAACCTCGCGCGCCTTGACGGCGCGGGCCAGCGATGACCCCATGGGCAACGGCCTGCCGACCGCGGCGGCGGCCAGCACCAGGCCGAGGCTGTAGATGTCCGAGCGATGGTCGACGGCGGTATCGTATAGACCGCATTGCTCAGGCGAGCAGTAATCGAGCTTGCCGGCAAAGGCGCTGCCGATCAGCGTACTGCCGGCGTCGAGCCGCTTGGCGACGCCGAAGTCGATCAAAACGGCATGATCCAGGTTGCCGCCGCGCAGAACGACGTTGTCGGGTGACAGATCCCGATGCACCACGCCGCGAGAATGGGCGGCCGCCAGGCCCTCCGCGACCTGCGCGCCGACCCGCCGCACATCGGCCGGTGCCAGCGGGGCGCGGGCGATGAGTGAAGCGAGAGACGGTCCGTCGACGAAATCCATGACCAGGAACAAGCGGCCGGAATCGTCACCGAAGACGCCTTCGTAGGACACGACGGACGGATGGCGGACCTTGCGCAGTGCGCCGGCTTCGCGACGGAACAACTCGCGCACCTGGGGATCGCTCGCGAGATCCGGACGGATCACCTTGATCGCGTCTTGATCCCCGGTGTGGATATTGGTCGCCCGGTAGACCTCACCCATGCCGCCGCGGCCGATCAAGGCCTCGACACGCTGGGTGTTGTTGAGCAACGTACCGGGCCGCAGCAGGCTCTCACCGCCCGGTGCCGAGCCAACCGCCGTAGCCCGGACTCCAGCGGCTGCCGTCCCGCCAGGCGCAGCGATCGACGCAGTGGTCGGCGACTTGCTGGCCGCGGGCCCCCCGCTCGGTACGCGCGTGTGTTCGCCGTCTCCCGCTGCAGCGGTGCGCAATGGCTCGAAGGGATCGGCCTGGTCGGTCACCCTGTCCTCATGTCGCGTGACGTCTGCGGGTTGTCGCGACGCAGGCAGATCGCCCCGTCATCCTATACCAATCACGGTCGATTTCGACGGTGAGAACACCCGTACGCCGGACGCTATTCCCCGACTGCTCGCGTCGGCTCTCGTGTCTGCCGGACACTTGACGCGCGAAAACCATTTTTCTGACACCGAGCAGCGGCAGTCTGCAGTACGGGTGCGGGGCGGCGGACAACGGCAGAAGGGGTCGGGAGGTGCTCATGCGGTGGCAACGGTGTCTGGTCGCGGTGCTGGTGGTGGCACCGCTGGCTGGCTGTTTCGACTTCACCGCCGATAGCGCGTTTCGGCCTGACGGCACGGCCCAGGTTACGGCCGAGGTCGGTGTGTCCATGCAGCTTACGACCCTGCTGACGAGTCAGATGCCGGGTCAGAGGGATTTCCTCGCCGACTGCGAGAAGGAGCGGCCGACTGAGGCGTTGCCGGCGGGCGTGACGTCGATCAAAGGCAAGCGCGGACAGCGTGGCGACATGGACCTCTGCACGTATGTGGTCGAGGTCGCCGACCCGGTTGCCGCCGCCGCTCAGCAGGACGCGCGGGCCCAGGGTGCTCCCGGCATGCGCGGCCTGGACAAGCCGCAGCTCAAGATCGAGCGGTTGCGCGATGGCGTCTATCGCTTGTCGGGCCAGTTCAAGCCGATCGATATGCCCTTGGCGAAGCCGGAAAAACCGGGGGAGGCCTTGGCGACCAGCGCGATGTTGCTGGCGATGACCACCAACCGCTATGTGACGTTGACAGTGTCTGCCGTGCGCATCGAAAACGCCAACGGCGATGTCCAGGCGGACGGTCGCAAAGTCGTGTGGAAGCTGCCACTGCTGGCTTTGATCAAGACCATGCCCGGCACGCCCTATGAAATCAAAGCCGATATCGTCTATGCCGAAAGCTGGACGAACAAGGCGAAGCGCTGGCTCGGTCTTGATTGATGCGTATTCATGCAGCGATTGCGGAGCCTGTTCTTTCGCACGGCAAGTTGACCATCATTGTTCGTCCTACTGCTGTTTCGGGGACGATCAGCGACTAAGATAGGCGCGGATCGGCCGAGGGTGTGGCATGACTTCATCGTCGCATGTCGTGGTTCGCCGGCGGTTGTTGCGAGCCAGTGCGGGCGCGTCAGTGGTTTTCGCGGCCCCGGTGCTGGTGCGTGCACAAACCCTCGTACCAACACCGGCGCAGACCGAAGGACCTTTCTATCCGGTGGTGTTCCCGCTTGATGCGGACAACGACCTGGTTCAGGTGCAGGGTATGGGGACACGGGCGAACGGCATCGTGACATACCTTTCCGGGCGGGTGCGCGATACTGCCGGGCAGCCGATAGGCGGCGCCCGGGTCGAGATCTGGCAATGCGACGCTCAAGGCCTGTATGACCATCCCGGCCAAAGCGATCTCGCGCGGCGCGATAGGGGCTTCCAGGGATTCGGGCGAACGACAACCCTGACCGACGGTGCGTATCGCTTCCGCACCATCCGGCCGGTCGCCTACACCGGACGCACACCGCACATCCATTTCCGAATCGTTACCCCTGATGGTCGGCGACTGACCACCCAGATGTATGTCGCGGGCGAGGCCGGCAATGAGCGCGACGGCGTCTTGCGCGCGATCAGAGACCCGCGGCAGCGGCAGCAGGTGGTGGTCAACCTTGGGTCCGCTGATGGCGCCGAGCGCGATGCGCTGGCCGGCGTCTTCGATATCGTTCTGGCCTAGGGTATACCAGACCACACTCCCGCTGGCCGCTTGTGCATTGACAGCGGCGCTATGCGCCGATTTGCTCCCGGTCGAACCTGGTTCGGGAGGGATGCGCGTGCCCAAATTCAAGATCGTTACACCGCCCGGCGGCATCAGCGGCAACGGCTACGCCTATGAAATGGAAGCGCTGTCGCAGATGGGCGCCGAAATCGTCGAGATCGATGCGCCGTCGGAGAACGAATTCATCGCCGCCGCACACGACGCGGACGCACTCTACGCCAAGGGCCGACGGATCTCGGCGCGCATCATCGACGGGCTGGAACGCTGCAAGGTGATTTCGCTGGGCAGCGTCGGTGTCGATTCGGTCGATGTTGCCGCGGCGACGGCGCGCGGCATTCCCGTCACCAACGTACCCGATACTTTCATCGAGGAAGTAGCCGATCACGCCATGATGCTGATCCTGGCGACGTTCCGCCGGCTGGTGGTACAGGATCGGATGGTCCGCGACGGACGCTGGCGCGAAGGCCGGCCGATGCTTTACGAGTTCCCGCGGCTGATGGGCCAGACGCTGGGCTTCATCGCCTTCGGCCATGTCGCACGCGCGGTCGCCAAGCGCGCCGCGCCGTTCGGTGTACGCATGATGGCGTACGATCCGTTCGTCGAGGAACTGGTGATGAGCGAGCATGGCGTCGAGCCGGTCAGTCTCGACGAATTGCTGTCGCAATCTGATATCATCTCGATGCATGCGCCGGCCACGGTCGAAGCGCAGCACATGCTGCGCGAGCCGCATTTCCGCGCCATGAAGAAGACGGCGCTGTTCATCAACACCGGCCGCGGGCCGACGGTCGACGAAAGCGCGCTGATCAAGGCCCTGCAGGAAGGCTGGATCGCTGCCGCCGGCCTCGACGTGCTGGAGGTCGAGCCGGTCAAGCCCGACAATCCGCTGCTGAAGATGGACAATGTGATCCTGACGGCGCACGTCGCCTCGGCGTCGGCGCGCTTCGATCCGGCGCGTCGGCGGCGCGTCGGCCAGGAGATTGCCTCGGTACTGACTGGCCGCTGGCCGCGTAGCTGCGTCAATCCGACGGTGCTGGAAAAATCCTCGCTGGCGCGTTGGCAGCCGTACTCGATGGAGCGCGGGCCCGGGAATTGATATCTCCTCTCGCAGCGTGGGAGAGGAAGGGGCCCATCGTGCGCAGCACGATGGGAAGGTGAGGGGCCAAGGACAAGGCGCATCGGGTGGGGCCCCTTACCCTCCCATTGCGCGTTGCGCAACGGGCCCCCTCCCTCTCCGTAGCCGTAAACGGGAGAGGGAGTAGGGGAAACTACTTCGTCCCGAACAGGCGGTCGCCGGCATCGCCCAATCCGGGCACGATGTAGGCGTGGTCATCCAGATGGCTGTCAATGGCGGCAGTCCACACCGGCACGTCCGGATGAACGTCGGTGAAGGCTTTGACGCCTTCCGGCGCCGCCAGCAGGCACATGAACTTGATGCGCGGCGCGCCGGTCCGCTTGAGCAGGTCGACGGCGGCGATTGCCGAGTTGGCCGTCGCCAGCATGGGATCGCATACGATCACAAGCCGGTCGGCGATATCCTCGGGCAGCTTGCAATAGTACTCGACCGCGGCCTTGGTCTCGGGATCGCGATAGAGCCCGACATGGCCGACGCGCGCCTGCGGCATCAGCTCGAGCAGCCCGTCGACCAGTCCCAGCCCGGCGCGCAGGATGGGCACGACCACCAGCTTCTTGCCTTCGATGAAGGGCGCGTCCATGCCGGTGAGAGGCGTATCGATATGGCGTGGCGCCAGCGGCAGGTCGCGCGTCACCTCGTAGCCGAGCAGCATCGCGATCTCACGCAGGAGCCGGCGGAAATTGGCGCTCGGCGTATCGCGGTCGCGCATCAGCGACAGCTTGTGCTGGACCAGCGGGTGATCGACGACAGTGACGTTCATAGTTTCTTGCCCCTCAGAAGACAGTGCCGTCGCTGTCGATGGTGATCGGCGGCGTACCGCCTGGTCGACGCTCGGCCGCCAGCCGTCGCCCAGCAAGCCATGTGCCACCTTCAAGCACTTTCGCCAGCGGTAGCGTGTTGGCATCGAGACCGAGATGGGCACGGACATGCTGCGCGATCTGGTCCAGCAGCAGCACGGTCATTGCCCGCCATTCCACGATGACCTCGTCGCCGGGGGCCCAGGCACGCTCGAGGATGTCGCGACGCTTGACGCGCAGCGCGCCGCTATCGACCAGCAGGCCGCCGTTGCGATACTCCGGCAACCCGGTCAACACATCGAGATCCGTAACGGCGATGCCCGCCTCCTCGAGCGGCTCGACCAGCGAGTAGGCGAGCCACTGCGAGAGTTTGTGGAATGGCACGAGGCCATCGGTGAGATCGCGCGTGCGTACGGCAGGATGCTGCCACACGTCCCCCAGGGGCTGGCCGGCAATATCCAGCCGCGACGGCCAGATCGGCGTGAAGGCCTCCAGCAGGGCCGCCAGGATCGCCGATGCCGGCAGCGTGCCGGCGGACGCCTGCCTGGCGAGGTGATCGAACAGATGCCCGGGGCGCGGGTCGTGCGCGCCGAAGAGATCAGGTCGCGCCAGCACGGCGTCACCCAGCCGGCGCAACAACGAGACACGGCCGTCGAGCCCGATCAGCGGGTTGTGGGCGGCGACCTGGAAGCCGGCGACCAGCGCCATGGTCTCGATCCTGCCAAGCGCATCGGCATCGGCGCGCAGCGGATCACGGGGATCGTGGCTGAAGGCGCCGGCGGCGAACATGTCGATCGAGGCGACAGCCAGGCCTTCGGATCGTGCATATGTCTGGCCCGTCGCCGGTTCGCGGTAGCGCCAGTCGGACCCTGCCCCTGCGTCCAGCAGCACTGAAACGATCGTGAGGTCGAAACGTCGCCGCGCGCGCTCCTCGCGGGACAGGCGATCTGGCAGGCGTGGTGCGAGGTCACGCCAGCGATCACAGCCGTTGACTTCGAGGTGCCGCCAGCGGGCATGGAACGGCACGGCACGCGGGTCTGGGAAGCGCTCGCGCGTGACGTCGAGCGTGGCGCGTACCGCAGTTTCCAGTCCGGCGTAGTCGAGCGCGAAATGCGGCGACTCGCCATTCTCAACGTGATGCCAGACGGCCCCAGCCCGCTCTCGGACGGCTTGGGGAGTGCGCAGATAGGCGATCGCTGTCGACGGTGTCGTGTAAGGCTGCGATGGCTTCACTCGCTCAGCCCTCGTCCCTTGGCCTTGGTCAGTTCGGAAACCGTGGGCTTCTGGGGCGTGAAATAACCGGCCGCCTTCTTGGCATCCATCTCGACCTGCGCATCAGGTGGGATCAGGTCATCCGGAATCGGCACCTGCTCGATGATCTCGATGCCCTGACTGCGCAGCGCGTCCGACTTCATGTTGCTCATCGATGCGAAGCGATCGATGCGCGCGATGCCGAGCCAGTGGAACACGTCGGGCATCAGTTGCTGGAAGCGCATGTCCTGCACGCCGGCGACGCACTCGGTGCGGGCGAAATACTGGGCCGCATTGTCGCCGCCCTGCTGGCGCTTGCGCGCGTTGTAGACCAGGAACTTCGTGACCTCACCCAGGGCACGGCCTTCCTTGCGGTTATAGACGACAAGCCCGACGCCGCCCCGCTGCGCCGTCTCGATGCACAGTTCCATGCCGTGTGCGAGATAGGGGCGGCAGGTGCAGATGTCGGAGCCGAACACGTCGGAGCCGTTGCATTCGTCGTGGACACGGCAGGCGATCTTGGTCTCGACGTGGCCGAGCTTGCCGACATCGCCGAAGAAATACAGCGACATGCCACCGATCGGCGGCAGGAAGGCCTTGAGGTCGGACCGCGTCACCAACTCGGGATACATGCCGGCCGTCTGCTCGAAGAGCGTGCGGCGCAGGACCGTCTCGGCGACGCCAAAACGCTCGGCCACGCCCGGCAGCCACCACACCGGCTCGATCGCCGCCTTCGTGACCCGCACGTCGCCGCCGGGCAGCAGGATCTGGCCGTCCGGTTTCAGCCGGCCGGCCTCTACCGCATCCTTCACCTCCGGCATGGATACGCGGGCCTTGGTCACGGCGATGGTTGGGCGGATGTCTAGCCCGGCCGCCAGGCGATCGGCGAAGGCCTCGGTGATGAGATGGCCCCAGGGGTCGAACGATACGATTTTGCCGGGGTCGCTCCACTGCGGAAATGGTCCGATGGGTGCGGCTGGCGATGTGTCGGTCAGGTCCGGCCGGTGATCCGCCGCCAGGGTCCGCGCCGCAATGGCGAGCGCGCGGTAGACACCATAGCCGCCGGAGTGCACGCCGATGGCGTTGCGATGCTCGGGGTGGGTGACGGTCGCCACGATGGGGCCGCGCTCGGCCGGGGTGGCGGCACCCCAGTGGATCTCGCGTGGCTGGATCGAACCGCGGGACGGATGTGATGTCAGCCGGATGTGGCGGTGGGCGCGCGGGGCGTTGGAAACCGGTGCGGGGGGCTTGGCGGACGGCGGCGGGGCCGTGGTCATGGGCTTTCCAGTACGACTACCTCGGAAAGCGAAGCATATTAGCACCCTGTGGACAAATTATGAAGGCACTTTACCGGGCCAAAACGGGCCTCGATTATTCATTCAGGCCAGAAGCAATTTCCCTTGGACGACCATGGCTTTGCCGCAAACAGCACTTTTCGGTTGTACCTGCGGCGTGCCCCATGCGGGGCGTCGCGTCTTCATGGCGGGCGCCGGTGCGGCCGCCGCCGCCGCCTTGACAGGTATCGGGCCTCCGGCGCGGGCACAGGCCAAGCCGCATCGTATCGACGTGCATCATCATCTATCGCCACCGCCCTGGGTATCGGCCTTGAAACTGGCCAAGCTGGATACGCCGCCGGTCAACAACTGGACGCCGCAGAAATCGCTCGAGGACATGGACAAGGCCGGCGTCGCGACCGCGATGACGTCGCCGACGCTTCCGGCGGTCGGCTTCCTCGACGCCAACGAGGCGGCTGCGGTGGCGCGGGCCTCCAACGACTACGCCAAGAAGTTGGCCCAGGACCATCCCGGCCGGTTTGGCGTGTTCGCGTTGCTGCCCATGCCTCATGTCGAGGCGACGCTGAAGGAGATCGAGTACGCCTTCGACACATTGAAGGTCGACGGTGTTGCCTTCATGACCAGCTACGGCAATCAGTTCCTCGGCGATGCCGCGTTCGCGCCGGTGATGGACGAACTGCACCGGCGCAAGGCCACGGCCTACACGCACCCGAACAATCCGGCCTGCTGCATGAACCTCGCCGGCGTGCCGCCGGTTATCATCGAGTATGGCACCGATACGACACGCACGATCGCCAGCCTGATCTTCTCGGGCACGTCAGCCCGCTGCAAGGACATCAACTTCATCTTCTCGCATGCAGGCGGCACTGTATCGGCACTGACAGAGCGCCTGACCGTGCAGATCGTCTCGCTGCCACAGTTCAAGCAGTTCACCGGCGAGGGGGTGGCGGCCGAGCTCCGGCGCTTCTATTACGACACGGCACAGGCGTCGAACCCCATCGCCATGGCGTCGCTGACCAAGATGGTGGCGACCTCGCAGATTCTTTTTGGCACGGATTATCCGTACCGAACCTCCGAGGAGCATGTGAAAGGGCTCGCGGCGTTGTTCGGTGCCGATGATCTCAGAAAGATTGACCGTGAGAACGCACTCCGAATCCTTCCGCAACTGCGTGACGGACGCTAGAGATCCATCGCTATATCCTGGCTGACAGGTCTGCCGCGTCGCGTGTGGAGGATTGGATGGCTGACAGATTGGCGCCTGGTGCCCCGCGCCAGGAGCGTGATGCGCCAACCGAAGCGGCGGCAGTCGAGAGACTGCTCCACGACTACCCTCTCGACGCGGCAGCAAAGGCAGGGGTGCGCGATCGTGCCGTCGCCCTGACGCGGGGGATGCGCGCTGCGCGCCGGCGCTTCGGCGGCATCGACGAATTCCTGCAGGAATTCGGACTGACGACCAAGGAAGGCGTGGCGCTGATGTGCCTCGCCGAGGCACTGTTGCGCATTCCCGACGCCGCCACGGCCGACGCCTTGATCGAGGACAAGATCGGCGGCGCCGACTGGGATCGGCACCTGGGGCATGCCGAGTCTGTATTCGTCAATGCCGCGACATGGGGGCTGATGTTGACCGGCCGCGTCGTGGCGCTCGACGATCCGGCCAAGCCTTCGACCTTGCTGCGCCGGCTGGTGGCGCGGGCGGGCGAGCCGGCGATTCGCCTCGCCATGCGGCAGGCGGTCCGCATCCTGGGTCGCCAGTTCGTCATGGGCGAGACCATCGAGGACGCGCTGGAACGAGCGCGCGATCCCGAGAGCGTCGGTTATCGGCATTCGTTCGACATGCTGGGCGAGGGTGCCCGGACCATGGTCGATGCTGATGGCTACATGACCGCGTACGAGCGAGCGATCGATGCCATCGGCGATGCGATGCGCGACCGGGGTCCGCTCGACGGACCGGGTATTTCGGTCAAGCTGTCGGCGCTGCATCCGCGTTACGAGGAGGCGCAGCGCCATCGCGTGCTGGGCGAGCTGGTGCCGCGTGTGGTGGCGTTGGCGCGTCGAGCCGCCGCCGTCAACATGGCGCTGACGATCGATGCCGAGGAAGCCGAGCGGCTCGACCTGTCGCTGGATGTCATCGAGGCGGTGCTGGACGATAGCGGGCTGGGTGGCTGGCAGGGATTCGGGCTTGCCGTCCAGGCCTATCAGACGCGGGCGCCTGTTGTCGTCGACCGTGTCATTGCTCTGGCGCGCACGCGTCGGCGTCGGCTGATGGTGCGGCTGGTCAAGGGCGCCTACTGGGACAGCGAAATCAAGAAGGCCCAGGAACGCGGCTTTGCGGTGTATCCGGTCTTCACGCGCAAGGCCGGCACGGATCTTTCGTATATTGTCTGCGCCGCTCGGATGTTGGCGGCCCGCGATGTGCTCTATCCGTGCTTTGCCACGCACAACGCCCATACCGTGGCCGCCGTGATGGAACTGGCGGGCCGCACCGGCGGATACGAGTTCCAACGCCTGCACGGCATGGGCGAGCCGCTGTACCATCAGCTCGTGGGGCGCGGCAGTCCCGACAATATACCGTGCCGTGTCTACGCCCCGGTGGGCGGGCACCGCGATCTGCTGGCCTATCTGGTGCGACGCTTGCTGGAGAACGGCGCCAACACGTCGTTCGTCAACCGCATTGTCGACGAGCACGTGGCTGCCGAAGACCTGGTGCGCGATCCCGCCGAGGTGATGGCGCGCCATGCATCCAAGCCGCATCCCCGCATACCGTTGCCGATCGACATCTTCCGCCCGACACGTGCCAACTCCAGCGGCCTCGATCTTGCCGATCGTCGTGTCGCCGACACAGTGCTGACGGCCATGCGGTCCGCGTCCAAGGCGACATGGCGCGCCGCACCCGTGATCAGGGGCGCTGCCATTGCCGGTAGCGCTCGCGAGGTCCGCGACCCCGCGAACCTCGATCGCGTGATCGGTACGGTGACCGACGCCGATGCCGGAACCGTCGATCAGGCTCATCGCGCCGCGGCAGCTGGCTTCCGTGATTGGGCACACACGCCAGCGGAGCAGCGGGCGAAGGCCCTGGATCGTGCCGCCGACCTGATCGAGGCCGAGCGTATCGACCTGATGGCGCTGATTGCGAGAGAGGCCGGCCGGACGATCCCCGATGCCCTGTCTGAGGTGCGCGAGGCCGCCGATTTCTGCCGCTACTACGCGGCCGAGGCGCGTCGGCTGCTCGCGGCGCCCGCGCAACTGCCGGGGCCCACAGGCGAGCGCAACACCTTGGCACTTCACGGCCGCGGTGTCTTCGCCTGCATCAGCCCGTGGAACTTTCCACTGGCTATCTTCACCGGACAGATTGCGGCAGCGCTGGTGGCGGGCAACGCCGTGCTGGCCAAGCCCGCCGAGCAGACGCCATTGATTGCCGCGCGCACCGTGGCGTTGCTGCATCGCGCTGGTGTGCCGACCGAAGTGCTGCAGTTGCTGCCGGGAGACGGCAAGGTGGGCGCCGCGCTGTGCGGCGATATACGCACGGCGGGCGTCGCTTTCACGGGTTCTGTGGAGACCGCGTGGGCCATCAACCGAGGACTGGCGGCACGGCGCGCGGCAATCGCGCCGCTGATCGCTGAAACCGGCGGCCAGAACGCCATGCTTGTCGATTCCTCGGCGCTGCCGGAGCAGGTCGTGGATGACGCGATCACCAGCGCGTTTCGGTCGGCCGGGCAGCGCTGCTCGGCGCTCCGGGTGCTCTTCGTGCAGGACGATGTCGCCGACCGCATCGTCGATATGATCGCTGGTGCCGCGCGCGAACTGGTGATCGGCGATCCGATGGACCTCGCCACCGACGTCGGCCCGGTGATCGATGCCGACGCCAAGGCGGCCCTGGAGGCGCATGTCGCACGGATGGCACACGAGGCCAGGCTCGTTGCCGAGACGCCGATGCCGAAGGACGTGCCGCGCGGTCATTGGTTTGCGCCGCGTGCCTATGAGATCGACGCCCTGTCGCGTCTGACAGGCGAGGTGTTTGGTCCGATTCTGCACATCGTCCGCTATGCCGCCGGACGGCTCGACGCGGTTCTCGACGCCATCGAGGCGACGGGCTTTGGCCTGACGCTGGGGGTGCACAGCCGCATCGATCGCACGGCCGAGACCATCGTCAACCGCCTCCCGGTCGGCAATGCCTACGTGAACCGCAATATGATCGGCGCCGTGGTCGGCGTGCAGCCGTTCGGCGGCGAAGGGCTCAGTGGCACCGGGCCCAAGGCCGGCGGCCCGCACTACCTGCTGCGCTTCGCGACTGAACGCACGCTGTCGGTCAACACCGCCGCCGCCGGCGGCAACGCGACACTGGTGTCGTTGGGTGAGGCATAGGGCCTTCCGGGAGCGCGGGCCTCCGGCCTGCTCATGTCTCGGCGCTCCGCGCACAGGCGAAAGCAAAGCTGTCGCCGAAGATGCGGGCGGGACGCCCGCGCTCCCAGGGCTATCGCAACCGCGCCGGGCTCAGCGTTGCCTCGGTAATCCCCATCGCCTTGACGTCATCCGGCATGCCTTTGCCCAACGCCAGGGCCGCCGAGAGGCGGCCCATGGCGG
>Ga0187894_10001862_pt1 | contig 26296 bp, 37 predicted proteins | sample GBC1701081metaG_FD_136650 | JGI IMG/M metagenome (GOLD analysis project Ga0187894, IMG submission 136650) | White microbial mat communities from a lava cave in the Kipuka Kanohina Cave System on the Island of Hawaii, USA - GBC170108-1 metaG ... | reverse complement strand
TGGATCAAGGGGTGCGATTCGCGGTGCGCGAGGGCGGCAAGACCGTCGGCTCCGGCGTCGTTACCGAAATTCTGGCATAGTGATTGGCCGGATGAATAGAGGAATGAATGGTTAAGGTTGAACAGAGAATTAGGATTCGGTTGCGCGGGTTTGATTACCGCGTGTTAGACCAGTCGGTGGCGGAAATCGTTGAGACCGTCCGCCGGAGCGGAGCGAAAATTGTAGGGCCGATTCCGCTTCCTACGCGCATCGAGAAGTTTACGGTGCAGAGTGCCACGCATGCCGATAAGAAGGCTCGCGAGCAGTTCGAAATCAGAACGCATAAGCGTTTGATGGACATCATGGACGCGACTCCTGAAACCATGGATTCCCTGATGAAGTTGAACTTGGCCGCCGGCGTGGATGTCGAGATCAAGCTCTAGATGACTGACAAGGAACGTTCGAATGACGAACGGATTGCTGGGTAAAAAACTAGGGATGACCCAGATATTTGACGAGACGCGGTTTACGCCTGTGACCGTAATCGAGGCGGGTCCTTGCCGCGTGGTCACGATTATGACGAAAGAGCGAGATGGGTATGAATCCGTCCAGTTGTCTTTTGGCGAAGTGAATGAACGCAAGTTGTCCAAGGCCGAGATGGGGCATCTGAAGAAGACTGAGGCTCCAGCCAGCCGTGTACTCAGAGAGTTTCAAAAAGTTGGCGAGGTAGCGGTAGGGCAATCCATCAAAGTCGATATCTTTAAAAAGGGCGACTGGGTGGATGTCATCGGTATTTCCAAGGGAAAGGGATTTCAGGGCGTGGTGAAACGGCATCATTACGCCGGCGGTCCTGAATCTCACGGGTCCATGTTCCATCGCCATCCCGGTTCGATGGGCGCTAGTTCATATCCTTCTCGTGTCTGGAAAGGGAAGACCTTGCCTGGGCAAATGGGGGCTAAGCGGATTACGGTCCAGCGATTAAAAGTAATTGAATCCAGGCCTGATGAGAACTTGCTGTTCGTTCGAGGGGCAGTCCCTGGCGCGGCAAATGGACTAATTATGGTGAGAAAGTCGAAGAAGGGGTAGGGCATGCCCACAGTTGATGTCGTTGATCTGAAGAGACAGAAAGTCGGGTCTGTCCATCTTCCTGACGAAGTGTTTGGCTGTAAGCCGCACAAGGCCTTAGTCCATGAAGCGGTGGTGATGCAGCGTGCCTGTGAGCGTCAGGGTACGGCTTCGACATTGCGGCGAGGAGAAGTGACAGGATCTGGGAAAAAGCCATGGAAGCAAAAGCATACTGGGCGGGCACGGGCAGGCTCGATACGCTCTCCTATATGGCGTCATGGCGGGTCGGTGTTTGGTCCGAAGCCGCGTGATTATTCCTACAGCATGCCAAAAAAGAAGTATCGTGCAGCGCTTCAAAGCGCACTTTCGGCAAAGTTGGCAGACGGACAAGTGGTGATTGTGTCGAATCTGTCGTTGGACCAGCCAAAGACGAAATTGTTGACCCAAGCACTGACCAATTTGGGTGCGGGGGCGCATGCCTTGATTGTGGCAGGTGCAGGGCATGCTGTATTGGCTCAAGCTGCGCGCAATCTTCCTAATGTGTGTGTGGTGGGAACTGAAGGATTGAACGTCTACAATATTGTTCGAGCTGAATTGATTCTGATACTTGAGCGCGAGTTGCCGCGGGTGAAGGAGGTCTGGGCATGAAGGCGAGTCTCCATAGCATTCTGCTGCATCCGTTGCTGACGGAAAAGATCACGGCGATGCGGGAAAGCAACAACACGGTGGGTTTTTTCGTTCACCCGGATGCGAATCGTGTCCAGATTAAGCAAGCGGTCGAAGCGCTCTTAAAAGTCAAAGTCGAGCGAGTGAACGTGATGAATGTTCGCGGGAAGGTGAAGCGCTTGGGGCGTTTCTCTGGTAAGCGATCGGATTGGAAAAAGGCCTTCGTCAAGCTCAAGCAAGGTGAGAAGTTAGAGCTCTACGAGAGCGCATAGCGGGACGTTGCACCGGGCTGATCCCGGTGTGCTGGAAGGACGACAGTAGCATGGGAATCAGAATATACAAGCCAAGGACACCGGGGCGTCGCGGGATGACTGCGGTGACGACCGAAGATCTGTCGAAAAAGAAGCCTGAAAAATCGCTTACCTCATTCCGTCGCAGTACCGGCGCAAGGAATAACGATGGGCGGACAACTGTACGGTTCCGTGGGGGTGGGCATAAACGGCTCTACCGAAAAATTGATTTCCGGCGCGACAAGACCGGAATCCCCGGGACCATTGCCGCGCTTGAATACGATCCCAATCGGTCGGCACGGATTGCCTTGGTGCACTATAAGGATGGCGAGAAGCGTTATATCCTGGCCCCTGTTGGATTACAAGTCGGGGACGTGGTGCAGTCCGGTGTTGCGTCAGAGGTTCGTACTGGGAATGCGTTGCCCTTGTCCAGTATGCCGTTGGGAACCACCGTTCATAATGTAGAGTTGAAGCCTGGAAAAGGCGGACAGCTGATTCGTAGTGCGGGAGGCTCTGCTCAGGTGATGGGGCGTGATGGCGAATATGTGCAGGTGCGACTCAGGTCCGGTGAAATGAGGAAAATTCTTTCAACCTGCATGGCAACTGTCGGACAGGTTGGGAATACAGATCACGAGAATATTAATGTTGGGAAGGCAGGTCGGACGCGATGGTTGGGCCGACGCCCGAATGTGCGTGGGGTAGTGATGAATCCGGTCGACCACCCGCATGGTGGCGGTGAAGGAAAATCTGGACAGGGTAACCCCCATCCGGTCTCTCCATGGGGTCTTCCGACCAAGGGCTACAAGACCAGGAATAACAAGGCGACGGACAAGTTCATTATTTCCCGCCGCAAGTAGGAGTGCGCGATGCCGAGGTCAGTCAGTAAGGGCGCATTCGTTGACGACCATCTGCTTCAGAAAGTGGAGCGGATGAATCAGAATAAAGATCGCAAGATCATTAAGACTTGGTCGCGACGGTCCACGGTTGTTCCGGATATGATCGGACATACGTTCGCGGTTCATAACGGGAAGAAGTTTATTCCTGTCTTCGTGACGGAAAACATGGTTGGGCACAAGCTGGGAGAGTTTGCTCCGACCAGGTTTTTTAAGGGGCATGGGCATGCCAGGACAGAGAAGGCGGTCGCCCTCAAGTAGGCGACCGGCGCTGGTCTAGGCACACTCGATTGGATGGGACGGTTATGGCTGAAGCACAAGCAGTTCTACGGTTCGTACGTGTCTCTCCGAGGAAGGCCCGCCCGGTGATCGATATGATCCGTGGGCAGCAAGTTCCAATGGCTCTGGCATTGCTCAGAAATTTGCCGCGTCAGGCAGCGAAGGTGGTCGAAAAGATTTTGAGGTCCGCCGTGGCCAATGCGGAGCAGAAAGAGATGGGTGACAGTGATTCGATGGTGGTCTCGAAGGCGTTTGTTGATTGCGGGCCGACGTTGAAACGCTTTCGATCTCGCTCGCAGGGACGTGCAAATGCGATTCAAAAGCGCATGAGTCACATTACTGTCGTCGTGTCGGCTGCAAGCGTGAAGAAAAAAGTAGATAGAGGCGGCTAACGGAATGGATTCATTTCCTGTCTGAGTGAGGCACAAATAGTTATGGGGCACAAGACACATCCGATCGGGTACCGGCTAGGATACAACGTCACTTGGTCATCTCGGTGGTATGCCAGCAAGGATTATGCAAAGCTGCTCCATCAGGATATCAGGATCCGCAAGATGGTCAAGCAGCGTCTCTTTCATGCTGGTGTGGCCAAGGTTGAAATCGAGCGATCTGGAGACCAGACGCGTGTGATTATTCACACCGCGCGCCCCGGTATCATCATCGGTCGTAAGGGGGCTGAGGTCGATAAGCTCAAGGCGGAGTTGGAGAAGAGCTACTCCGGTCAGGTGTATATTACGGTGAAAGAAATCAAGAAGCCGGAACTGGATGCCCAGTTGGTGTGTGAAAACGTCGCCACCCAGTTGGAAAAGCGAGTGGCATTCCGTCGGGCCATGAAGCGAAGTGTGCAGTCCGCACTTCGTCTTGGAGCCCAGGGTATCAAGATTATGGTCGGGGGCCGTCTTGGCGGGGCGGAGATCGCGCGTTCAGAGTGGTACCGCGAAGGCCGTGTGCCTCTCCATACGCTCCGGGCGGACATCGACTACGGGTTTGCCGAAGCCCACACGACGATGGGGCAAATCGGGATCAAGACCTGGATTTATAAGGGGGAGGTCCTTCCGTTGCAGCCCCTCAATAAAGAATCAGCATTTGACCGAAGACTTGGGTAAGTGAAGAGGATTGCGTGTTAGCACCAAAGAAAGTTAAGTTCCGCAAAATGATGAAGGGGCGTATGACCGGCAAGGCCTATCGTGGCAGTCAGATTACCCTTGGAGAGTTTGGGCTAAAGGCGCTTGAGCCTGGCTGGATCACTAGCCGACAGATTGAGGCGGCGCGCATCGCGATCACTCGGTGTGTGAAGCGCGGTGGCCAGGTTTGGACGAGAATTTTCCCCGATAAGCCGATCACCAAGAAGCCGGCTGAGACTCGAATGGGTAAGGGGAAGGGCAACCCGGAGTACTGGGTCGCCGTTGTTAAGCCTGGCCGCATTCTCTATGAGATGGATGGCGTGACACCGGAGGTCGCCCGTGAGGCGTTCCGTTTGGCCTCACATAAGTTGCCCATTGCCACGAGGTGTATCACTCGTGGTGAGTTTTAACATCGATCGAACCAGGCGTAAGGGTAGGGAGCACATCCATGGATCTGAAGGAATTACGGCAACTCACGGGACCTGAGCTTGCTGAGAAGACGCAGCAGCTCATGCAGGAACTCTTCAATTTTCGTTTTCAGCTGGGAACTGGACGGTTGGAAAACCCTATGCTGGTGCGAAAGACGAAGCGATCGATAGCCAGGGTGAAGACGATTCAGCGCGAGATTGCGCAGATCGATCCAACCTCTACCACGGCGAAAGGGGCTTGAGGATGGGAGCGTCAGCAAATAAGCGGCGTGAATGGGTTGGGCGTGTGGTCAGCGATAAGATGAATAAGACTGTGGTCGTCGAGATTGAGCGTTCGGTTATTCACCCACTCTATCGGAAGGTGCTTCGACGGGTAACGAAATTCAAGGCTCACGATGAGGACAATACTTGTAGAATCGGCGACCGTGTGCGCATGGTCGAGACGAGGCCGATCAGTAAAGATAAGCATATGCGGGTAGTCGAGGTTGTGGAAAAAGGACGGGGTGAGTAGGTCGAGATCGCGCGAAGAGTAGAGAAAACACCGGGACTATGATTCAGAGCTATACCTTCATGGACGTGGCCGATAATTCTGGTGCCAAGCAGGCCATGTGTTTTCATGTGCTTGGTGGAACGAGGCGTCGGTATGCCTCTCTCGGAGACATTGTCGTCGTGGCGGTGAAAGAGGCCATTCCTGCTGCAACGGTCAAGAAGGGCGATGTGAGCCGCGCGGTGGTCGTGAGGACGACTAAGGAAGTACGTCGAGAGGATGGTTCCTACATCAAGTTTGATCGGAATGCTTGCGTGCTAATCAACAAGGATGGGGATCCCGTTGGGACTCGTATCTTTGGGCCGATCGCGCGTGAGCTGCGGTGGAAGAAGTTCATGAAGATTATTTCTCTAGCTCCGGAAGTGCTGTAGTGAGGGTGGAGACGGCGGGATGAATAAGCAGGCATTGAAGAAGAGTCGAATTTGTAAGGGGGATGTGGTGGTCGTGATCGCTGGGCGCGATCGAGGCAAATCCGGGAAAGTGCTCTCAGTTGATACCGCAGTGGGAAAGGTTGTGGTCGAAAAGTTAAACATGATCAAGCGCCACACGAAGCCGAATCAGAAAGTCAAGCAAGGTGGCATTCTCGAACGGGAAGCGCCTTTTGCGATTTCAAATGTGATGTATCTGTGTCCTGTGACGCAGAAGCCGACCCGGCTGGGGGTGCGTACGCTCGATGACGGCCGACGGGTCCGGGTCAGCAAAAAATCGAACGACTCAGTCGAGTAGGAGTGAGGACGCCAGATGGCGAAGGTTGAATCAGGAAAAGGCGGTAAGATGTCGGAGCGGCGGCCACCCAAGAAAAAAGAAGGGTCGTCGGTACCGAAGGCGATGGACGAGAGCAGCGAAGAGTCCAAGTTCAATCCACGGATGCGGGAGGCCTACTTGCAGAAGGTTGTACCCGCACTCATGAAAGAGTTCGGCTACAAAAACATCATGCAGGTCCCAAAGCTTGAGCGGATTGTGCTGAACGTGGGGATGGGGGAAGCCATTCAGAACGTGAAGCTGCTGGAAAGCGCGGCTGGGGAATTGGGTGCGATTACGGGCCAGAAACCGCTGATTACAAAGGCGAAAAAGGCCATCGCCTCTTTCAAGTTGCGCCAAGGGATGCCGATTGGCACAAAGGTAACGTTGCGTAGTCGCAGGATGTGGGAGTTCTTTGATCGTCTCGTGACGTTGTCGTTGCCACGGATTCGAGACTTCCGAGGTGTCTCGCCAAAGTCGTTCGATGGACGAGGTAATTACACGCTTGGACTCAAAGAACAGCTCATCTTCCCCGAGATTAAGTACGACGAGGTTGCATCCATTCATGGGATGGATATTACGATTGTCACGACCGCCAGGACCAACGATGAGGGCCGGGCGCTGCTGAAGCATTTGGGAATGCCATTCCGGACATAATGTCAAGCGAAGGAGCTGCAGGTGTCGAGATTAGCGCTCAGAAATAAATCGGCCGTCAAGGCGAAGTTTCCGGTCAGAGACTATCACCGGTGTGAGATCTGCGGACGTGTACGAGGGTTCTTGCGCCGGTTTCGTATGTGCAGAATTTGCTTTCGGTCGCTGAGTCTGAAAGGTGAGATCCCGGGGGTTCGGAAGTCGAGTTGGTAAATTATCCGCTTTCCACGCCACCGGGCTGGTGATTCGCATCTGGTCACACGAAGAACGTTGGTGAAAGGGTTGGTATGGTTACAGATCCCATTAGTGACCTATTAGTACGATTGCAAAACGGGTTTCGCCGGCGTCACGATGTCGTGAGCGTTCCATCTTCCCGTCTCAAGCGCGAGGTCCTTCGGATCCTCCAGAACGAAGGATATATTCAGGGCGTCCAGGCGGACGTCGCGGATGGGCATTCCGTGCTGAAAGTGCAGTTACGGTATGTGGCGGAAGGGCAACCCATGGTTACCGGCATGCAGCGGGTGAGCAAGCCGGGCCGCCGTGTGTATGTAGGGATCAAAGACATCCCGCGAGTAAAAAACGGCATTGGCGTGGCGATTTTGTCCACCTCGAAGGGGTTGATGACCGATCAGGATTCTCGCCGCGCTGGACTGGGCGGAGAAGTTCTGTGCGCGATCTGGTAATGGGTCGAGCGAACCAGATTGTCATTGCAGCAGTGTGCGAGGTAACGAGGCATTGATGTCACGCATAGGCAAGAAGCCAATTCAGATTCCATCAGGGGTGGATGTAAAAGTCGCCGGGCCCATCGTGTCCGTGAAGGGCCCGCTCGGGAAGCTCGATTGGTCGTTGTCCACAGGCCTTGGGGTCTCGATTGCGGATGGACAGCTCGTGGTGAGCCGGTCAAATGAGGACCGGCAAATCCGTGCCTTGCACGGATTAACTCGCGCCGAGTTGAGTAACATGGTTCAGGGTGTGACGAAGGGCTACGAACGTAACTTAGAAATCACCGGGGTTGGGTATAAGGTTGCGGTGCAGGGTCGGACGATGAGCTTCAATTTGGGCTATATCAACCCAGTCACCTATCCGATTCCGGTTGGAATCGACGTGAAGGTGGACAAGCAAACGCTGATCAATGTGAAGGGCGCTGACAAGCGCTTGGTGGGTCAGGTTGCGGCGAACTTGCGAGCCATCAAGCCTCCCGACGTCTATAAGCAAAAGGGTGTTCGCTATGTCGGGGAAGTGTTGCGTAAGAAGGCCGGAAAGACAGGGAAGTAGGGTAATTCATGAATACTGCAGAAAAAGCGAGTCAGTTGACCAGGCGGAAACAGCGGGTGCGAAAGCGAGTCTTTGGAACAGCCGAGCGTCCACGTCTCAACGTGTTTCGCAGCCGCTCTCATATCTATGCCCAGATCGTTGATGATCTTAAGGGTGCAACATTGGCTGCCGCGTCCTCCCTGGATAAGTCTCTGCGCACGTCGGTGAAATCCACCGGCAGCATTGAGGGCGCAAAGGCTGTGGGAAAGCTGCTAGCCGAAAGGGCTAAGGTCGCCAAGGTGCAGGCCGTGGTGTTCGATCGTGGTGGTCGGATGTATCACGGACGCGTCAAAGCGCTGGCTGAGGCATCGCGCGCAGGCGGTCTGAAATTTTAGGATCCTTAATCTAACGACCGGAGAGGGCAACGAGCGTGCGAGTCAATCCAGATGAACTAAGCTTGAAGGACAAGGTTGTCTTTATCAACCGCGTGGCGAAAGTCGTGAAGGGTGGAAAGCGGTTCAATTTCTGTGCGCTGGTTGTCGTTGGAGATGGACAGGGATGGGTGGGCATCGGGAAAGGGAAGGCCGCTGAAGTGCCCGTAGCGATCTCGAAGGCGGTTGAACAGGCTAAGAAAAACCTGGTGCATGTCGCCCTCACGTCTGGGACGATTGCGCACGAGGTGCATGGGCTGTTCGGGGCCGAGCATGTCCTCCTCAAGCCTGCAAAGAAGGGAGCAGGAATTATTGCCGGGGGTGCCGTCCGGGCGGTGGTCGAGGTCGCTGGAGTCCATAACATCATTGCTAAGACGCTGGGCTGTGGAAATCCATTTAATACGGTTCGAGCCACGCTCAACGGTCTCTGTCAACTCCGCAATGCTGAAGACGCGCTCAAAATGCGTCGTAGTGTGGTGGGCGACGCACAGGATAGGGTGAGTGCCTAATGCCTACAGCGAAGACCGCCAAGGCTGCTTCCAAGGGGTTCGTGATAACTTTGCGACGAAGTCCTATTGGCACACCGCAAAAGCATCGACTTGTTTTGAGTGGCCTCGGTTTGAGGAAGATCAAACAGACGGTGACTCGTCCCAATACTTCACAAGTCAGAGGGATGATTGGCAAAGTTGGATATCTATTGGAAGTGCAGCCACAATGAACTTACATGAGCTCGGTCCTGCACAAGGATCCAGGAAACGACGTAAACGTATCGGCCGTGGTCCAGGTTCTGGTCATGGGAAAACATCGGGGAAGGGCCATAAGGGTCTGTTAGCCAGATCCGGCGGTCGGAGCCGACAGGCGGGCGGGTTTGAAGGCGGCCAGATGTCTTTGATCCGCCGAGTGCCGAAGCATGGCTTTACAAACGTATTTCGTAAGGAGTACTCGATTGTCAACCTGAAAAGCTTGGGTGACTTGATAGTGTCCGGTACCATCACACCACAGGCCCTGGTCGATGTCGGCTTGGTCAAGCGCAAGTCGTTGCCGATCAAGATTCTTGGAAACGGAGACCTCACGAAGGCGATCGTTGTACAGGCGCACAAGTTCAGTAAGTCCGCAGAGGCAAAGATTCGAGCAGCTGGAGGGAGAATCGAGGTCATCCCCGGTGTTTGAGAGACTCCTGACCAGTTTTCAGAATATTTTCAAAATCCCTGAGTTGCGTACCCGTATCCTCTTTACCATGGGGATGTTGGTGGTGTATCGGATCGGGGCGCATATTCCCACGCCTGGGATCAATGGCGACGCCCTCTCCAATTTTCTGCAAAAGCAAGGCGGTGCGCTGCTCGGGTTTTTAGATATTTTTTCAGGCGGGTCGCTCTCACGGTTGACGATCTTAGCGCTGGGCATTATGCCCTACATCAGCGCGTCGATCATACTTCAGTTGCTGACCGTGGTTGTCCCGCACTTGACAAAGTTGGCCAAAGAGGGCGAGCGCGGTCGAAAAAAGATTATTCAGTACACTCGGTTCGGGACAATCGGCATTGCTCTGATTCAGGGCTTCGGGATTGCCGTAGGTCTCGAACAAATGAACAACGGCGCATTCGTGATGAGCGGTGGGTGGGGATTCCGTCTTATGACGGTCATCACCTTGACGGCCGGTACGGGCTTCCTGATGTGGCTCGGTGAACAGATTACCGAGCGAGGCATCGGGAACGGTATTTCCTTGATTATTTTTGCGGGGATCGTTGCGCGCCTGCCTGCCGCCTTAGCCCAGACCTTCGATTTATATAAGGTCGGACAGCTCAGCATTATCTTGCTGGTCGCCCTCGCCGTGCTCATGGTCGTGGTGGTGGCAGCCATTGTCTTCTTGGAAAGTGGACGCCGGAAAGTGCCGGTTCAGTATGCAAAACGGGTCATCGGACGACGAGTGTTTGGCGGGCAGAGCACGCATATTCCACTGAAGATCAATACAGCGGGGGTGATTCCGCCTATTTTTGCATCGTCGATTATCGCATTTCCTGCGACGATAGCCGGATTTTTCCAGACGCCTTGGGTAAAAGCCTTTGGCGCTCAGCTCGCGCCTGGGTCGCTGTTATATACACTGATGTATGTTGGCCTGATTCTGTTTTTCTGTTTCTTTTATACCGCCGTGGTCTTGAACCCGGTGGACATGGCCGACAACATGAAGAAGTACGGTGGTTTCATTCCCGGGATTCGTCCCGGAACACGGACTTCCGACTACATCTACAAGGTACTCACGAGAATTACGTTTGCCGGATCGATTTACCTCGCCATCGTCTGTGTGATCCCTGAATTGTTGATCTATAAACTGAATGTGCCTTTCTATTTCGGTGGCACTTCGCTGCTGATCGTGATCGGTGTCGGCCTCGATACGGCCCAGCAGATTGAGTCCCACATGTTAATGCGGAATTACGAAGGGTTTCTCGGTAAGGGCATGGCCCCCCTCCGTGGACGGAGTGGATGAGGGAAATCCATGCGGGTGGTGTTTCTCGGCGCACCAGGAGTAGGCAAGGGAACTCAGGCTGACCGTATTGCGGCGCAGTGTCAGGCGGCGAAGATTTCGACCGGTGATCTTCTCCGCGAAGCGATTCGCAATCAGACTGCGCTGGGCCTAGAAGCGAAGCGTTACATGGACCAGGGGAACCTGGTTCCTGATGCTGTGGTGATTGGGTTGGTGAAGGAGAAGTTAGCTGATCCCAGCTGCGCTAAGGGATTCGTTCTGGACGGATTTCCCAGGACTGTTCCGCAGGCGGAAACATTGGGAACGGTGTTGACCTCCAAAGGGATCGCGCTTGACCGGGTCGTGAATTTCCAGGTTTCGCGCGAGGATGTCGTGAGGCGATTGAGCGGGCGCAGAAGTTGCCCGAAATGCCAAGCGACGTTCCACGTAGACTTTGCGCCGCCCAAGGTGGATGGGATTTGCGATCGATGCGGAGAGCCGCTCGTGCAGCGTAGCGATGACCGTTGCGATGCGATCGAGATGCGCCTAAAAGTATATGAAGAGCAAACTGCCCCGCTTGTGCATTATTACCAAAAGCGAGGGCTGTTACTCCAGTTAGATGGTTCGGGCGCAGTAGATGTCGTCTTTCAGCATCTCTCGCAGGAGCTGGCACCGTATCGGGTGACATGATCATTCTCAAGACGCCGGACGAGATTGCGGTGATGGCCCAGGCATCAAGAGTGGTGGCAGAGACGTTACAGATATTGCAAAAGGCCGTCCGGTCAGGCATCACAACCGATGAACTGGACCGATTAGCCGAGGAGGAGATTCGGTCCCGTGGAGCGCGGCCCGCGTTTAAGGGGTATCGGAGTTATCCAAAGACGCTCTGTGCCTCGGTGAATGACCAGGTCGTTCACGGGATTCCCTCCAAACGAGTGCTGAAGGAGGGGGATATCATCGGGCTCGATCTAGGGGCGATCGTCGACGGGTTTTACGGGGATTCGGCGGTCACGGTCGCGGTGGGGCAGACGACCGAACAGAGTGCCCGCTTGGTTCAAGTGACTGAAGAGGCGATGTATCTCGGAATCAAGGAAGCGGTAGTGGGTCATCGGCTATCAGACATTTCGCATGCGGTTCAGCGGCATGTGGAGTCTGCCGGTTACTCGGTCGTAACGGAGTTCGTCGGCCATGGAATTGGCCGGCAGTTGCATGAAGATCCGCAGGTGCCGAATTATGGGAAGCCTGGCCAAGGACCCCGATTGCAGGCAGGGATGGTCCTTGCGATCGAACCGATGGTCAACATGGGTAGCGCTGCCGTTAAGGTTCTTGAGGATCGATGGACGGCGGTGACGGTAGACGGGAGTCTCTCGGCGCATTTTGAACATACGATTGTGATTGAGCCGAGTGGACCGCCTCGTATTTTGAGTCAGCTCTGAGGAACTGGGGACGTGGTCGTACTGTTCGGGGAGAAGGGATAGAGGTACGTGCCGAAAGAAGATGTGATCGAAATTCAAGGCACGGTGAACGAAACGTTACCAAACGCGATGTTTCGTGTGTCGCTGGACAATGGCCATAAGATTCTTGCACACATTTCCGGGAAAATGCGCATGCACTTTATCCGTATTCTTCCCGGGGATAAGGTGACCGTGGAACTGTCACCGTACGATCTGACGCGCGGGCGGATCACCTATCGGTTTAAGTAGGAGCGTGAAATAGACATGAAAGTGAGATCATCTGTCAAGCTAATCTGTGCTAAATGTAAGGTGGTCCGGCGCAAGGGCGTGGTGCGAATCCTCTGCGAGAATCCGCGCCACAAGCAGCGCCAGGGCTGAAGACGTTATTCGTCAAACGTTAACCGTTGAGCGGTCTCGTTTTTGCGATTCACGACTCACGAATAACGTTTCACGATTCGACCGAAGGGAGAGGGAGATGGCTCGTATTTCTGGAGTGGATTTGCCGAGGGAGAAGCGGGCGGACATCGGCCTGACCTACGTCTATGGGATTGGGCGAGTGTCCGCACTCTCTATCCTGAGCAAAGCCGGGATCGACGGATCAATTCGCGTCAAGGACTTGAGCGAAGAGCATATCGTCAAGATTCGAGAAATTATTCAGGAGGACTATCAGGTCGAAGGCGATCTGAGAAAGACTTTCTCGATGAATATCAAGCGGTTGATCGATAGTGGCACGTACCGAGGTCTGCGCCATCGGAAAGGGTTGCCGGTCCGCGGCCAACGGACCAAGACGAATGCGCGGACGAGAAAAGGCCGTCGCTCCGGTGTGGGAAGCAAACCGAAACCGCCTACGCGTTCGGCGTAGGGTGGACCGTTACTTGAGTAGGGAGCCTGTATGAGCATCAAAAAAGGGAAGAAGAAAGAGCGCCGAATCGTGCAGAGCGGGGTAGCCCATGTCCAGGCCTCCTTCAATAACACGATCGTCACCATCACCGACCTGAGCGGCAACACAATCGTATGGGCAAGTTCAGGGAACCAAGGCTTCAAGGGCTCTCGCAAGAGCACGCCCTTTGCGGCTCAGCGGGCTGGCGAGGCTGCTGCGCGCAAAGCGATGGAGAGCGGAATGCGCCAAGTGGATGTCTATGTGAATGGGCCTGGGTCCGGACGTGAATCGGCGATTCGATCTCTGCAGGCCGCTGGATTGCGGATCCATATGATTCGTGATGTTACCCCGATTCCGCACAACGGATGCCGCCCACCGAAGCGGCGTCGCGTCTGAAGATGTGAATCGTAAATCGTGATACGTGAAGCGACAGAACAGGAACATCGCCCGGTTAATGAATAACGGTTAACGAAGAACGAGGAGGAAGCAGTGGCAAAGTATCGCGGTCCCGTCTGTCGGTTGTGTCGGCGAGAGGGAGAGAAGTTGTTTCTGAAAGGCTCGCGCTGTATGACAGAGAAATGCGCCATCGAGCGACGCAGCTACCCTCCGGGGCAGCATGGGCAAAAGCGTCCGAGGAATTCAGAGTACAGTACGCAACTCAGAGAAAAGCAGAAGCTGCGCAGAATTTACGGTCTGATGGAGTGCCAGTTTCGTGGCGTGTTTGAGCGTGCAGAACGCCAGTCTGGTATTACCGGCGAGGTACTCTTGCGGTTGCTGGAATGCCGGTTGGACAATGTGGCATACCGATTAGGGTTCGGCGCCTCGCGAAAAGAAGCCAGGCAGCTGGTGAGCCACGGGCATCTGACCATGAACGGTCGAAAAATCAATGTGCCTGGTGCGCAGGTCAAAGCGGGCGATATCATCAGCGTTCGGGAGCGAAGTCGCACATTGATCTCGATCCAGGCTGCCTTAGAGTCCGTTGATGGGCGAGGCGTTCCAGAGTGGTTGGAACTGGAAAAGACGGCGTTTAAGGGCGTGGTACGAGCGTTGCCGTCCAAAGACCAGATTTCGCTGCCGGTGAATGAGCAGATGGTGGTGGAGTTGTATTCCAGGTAGATGCGGAATTGGGAGGGGCGTCGGTCTCTGCGGCGAACCAGTGCCGTTCAATGGCTGGCTACTCGATGAGATGAAGGGGGAGTCATGATTAAAGCGATGAAAGACTTTCAGATCCCAATGCGGGTAGAAGTCGACAAAGATACGCATTCCCAAACGTTCGGCAGATTTACGACAGAGGCCTATGAACGTGGGTTTGGGACCACGGTCGGCAACGCGTTACGGCGTGTGCTGTTGTCGTCGCTGACGGGTGCGGCAGTGACGACGGTGAAGATCGAAGGGGTCTTGCACGAGTTCTCCACGATTCCTGGTATCACGGAAGATGTGACCTCCATTATTTTGAATGTCAAAGGACTGCGGCTTGCCGTACATACCGATAAGCCGAAGACGCTCCGTCTCAAGAAGAAGGGACCTGGTGAAGCGAAGGGGTCTGACATTATTCATGATGCAGACGTGACCATCCTGACCCCAAATCTCCATATTGCGACGTTGGACAAGGATGCCTCGTTCGATATGGAAATGACGGTGAAGCATGGGCGTGGCTACGTGCCCGCCGAGAGAAATAAGGAAGAGGGGCTGCCGATTGGTGTGATCGCGATCGATTCGGTGTTTTCACCCATCAAACGCGTGAACTTTCACGTGGAGAATGCCCGTGTCGGTCGCATGACCGATTATGATAAGTTGACCTTGGAAATCTGGACGGATGGGACCATTTCGCCTCGTGATGCCTTGTCCACGGCGGCCGGCATTCTGCGTGATCACGTTGATATTTTTATCAATCCCGATGAGCGAGTCGAAGGGCGTGCTGATCTTGGGAGCGATGAGGCGCAACGTGAGGTCAATAAGCATCTGTTCCGTAGCGTGAACGAGTTGGAACTATCGGTTCGTGCCGCAAACTGCTTAAAGAATGCGAACATCAAGACCATCGCCGACTTAGTCCAGAAGACCGAGGGGGAGATGTTGAGGACGAAGAATTTCGGTAAGAAATCGCTCAATGAAATTAAAGAAATCTTGACGGAAATGGGCCTGGGGCTCGGTGTGAAACTGGATGCGGTGCAACAGAACAGTGGTAGTTTGAAGAGCGAGTAACGAAATAAGAGGAAACCCGTGCGTCATCGGAAAAAAGGCAGACAGCTCGGACGGCAGACCAAACATCGGTGGGCCCTGTTCCGAAGTCTCGTGACCTCGCTGCTCGAACATGAGCGCATTGAGACGACTGAGGCCAAGGCGAAGGAAATTCGAGGGTTCACGGATCGGATGATTACCCTTGGCAAGGCGGGGACATTGCCGGCTCGGCGCCAAGCCCTCGCGTTTATTCGAAGCAAGGACGTCGTCTCGAAATTATTCAGCGACGTGGCGGTTCGATTTAAAAACCGTTCCGGTGGCTATACGAGGATGGTGAAGACCAGACGGCGGATCGGCGATGCTGCGAAGCTTGTCGCGATCGAGCTCGTCACGCGGCAGGATACTGCGCCTGCAAAGAAACAAATACCTAATGTGGCAGCTCCTGCGAGTCCCTCTGCCGACTAGCAGGATGCTGAATCAGTCCGCCAACTTTTTGAAGGTTAAGGCTCAGGTCAAGGCAGAGAAAAAATCCTGATCTTCGCTCAACCCAGACCTTAACCTCGAACTCAGCCTGCCTTCACTCCATCTCTACCGAGAAGACCATGCCGGGGTTCTGGCATAAGTTTACTTGGTTTTGAGTGCATGCTATTATCGTGCCAGTCTCCTTCATGCTACATAAAAGGAAGCAGGGATAAAGTGTGGCAACGCTGGGTACGGGGAGGTTTGTTAGCGCTTAGTGTGCTGCTGGCCTGTTTCCTCGCATACCTGCTCGTGACTAATTCAACAATGGTTCCCACCCCGACGGCGGCGGCGCCCGGCTCCATGGACACAGCTGATGCCACGATCTCACAGTTTACGTTCACCCAAACGAAGGGCGATGCGGTTCAATGGCAGGTACAGGCGCAAGAGGCTCGGCTTTTTGAACGGGACAGGCGTGCGATGCTCCAAGTCGTCGCAGTCACACTATTCGGCCGGCGGGGAAAGGAATTGACGGTAACCGGAGATGAAGGGACATTGAATACGGAGACGAAGAATTTTGTGCTCGCGAACCGATCAGAGCCACTCATGATTCACACGGAGAGTGGATACGTGATCTATACCAACCATCTGGCTTGGACTGAACAGACGAGAGAGATACGCACGCAAGATCCCGTCCGTATCGTTGGTCATGGGTTAGAAGTGACGGGGCGTGGCTTGTTGGGACATTTGGACCGCGAGGAGTTTGAAGTACTTGAGGACGTACATGTGGATTTGGCTCCTGCTTCTTAATTTGTTCCCGTTTGCAATGGCATCATTGAGCGAATCGGCTGACGCAGCCCTTCCCAAAGGTGGTATTGATCAAGCGGTAAGCACCACCATTACGTCCAAGAAGATGACCGTAAAAAGTCAGGATAGCCAAGCTGTGTTTGAGGGGGCGGTTGTACTGACTCGCGGGTCATTGGTCGTCTATTCCGATCGCATGGTTGTGATATTTCGCGTACAAGACCCATCCGCGAGCGATAACCAGAAAGGGCCTGAGGCCGTCAAGGGCGCCGCGCCTTCGAAAGGGCCTGATGCAGTGCCGGCTGTGTCGAATCGTTCGGTCAACAGGATTGAGGCGACCGGACGAGTGAAAATCGAGAAGGATTCAGGGAGTGCGACCTGTGAGAAAGCTATCTACTACCATGATGGGGATAAGATCGTCCTGACGGGTGACCCGGTAGCCTGGGATAAGGGAACAAGGGTTAGCGGCAAACAAATCACGATGTTTTTGGCAGAGGATCGGAGTGTGGTGGAAGGAGGCTCGCATGTGCGAATCGAGCCGGATGGGGGAGCGGCCAAGTGATCGAGGCGGTTCAGGGAGATGCGCCGTCGACGAGCTCCCCAGTGAACAGAACGAGCGGGGTTGGTTTACGCGCGACGGGATTGGTGAAAAGTTTTCGCGCGCGCAAGGTCGTGAAAGGCGTCTCGGTCGAAGTCCGCGCCGGTGAGGTCGTGGGTTTGCTGGGACCCAATGGGGCTGGAAAGACCACCATTTTCGACATGATCGTTGGGCTGTGCCATCCTGATGAAGGGGCGATCTCGCTCGGTGAAGAGATGCTCACGGATCTGCCAATGTACAGACGCGCGCGGAAAGGAATTGGTTATCTTCCGCAAGAATCATCTGTGTTTCGACGCTTGTCGGTTGAAGACAATATTCTGGCAATTCTTGAGATGCTGGACTATTCTCGGGCAGAGCGTCGCGACCGGGTCGATACCCTGCTCAAGGAACTAGACCTTTCCCATATACGAACGAGCATGGCATATGCGTTGTCGGGTGGGGAACGTCGGCGGTTGGAAATTACGAGGGCACTCGCGACGACCCCGTCATTCCTGTTGCTCGACGAGCCCTTTGCAGGCATCGACCCAATTGCCGTCGCTGACATCCAACAAATTATTACCCGATTGAAAGAGAAAGAGATCGGCATTTTGATCACCGATCACAATGTCCAGGAGACGCTGTCCATCACGGATCGAGCCTACATCATCAACGAAGGGTTGATTCTTGAGGACGGGTCTCCCGAATCCATCGTCAAGAGTGAGAGGGCCAGGGCTGTCTACCTAGGTGAACGGTTCAAGCTATGATACGTAAGGATCTGCTCGTATGAAGCTCAGACTCGACCTTCGACTGAGTCAAAAGCTGATCATGACTCCCCAATTGCAGCAGGCGATTAAGCTGCTGCAATTGTCGCGACTCGAGCTCCAGCAGAGCCTCACACAACATTTGATGGAAAACCCGCTTTTGGAAGATCTCCCTGCTGAGGCCGAGGACAGCGAGGCCACAAGTGCAGAGGAAAAGGCGGAAGATGAGTCGGCATCAGCGAACAGTGAGCCATCAATTGCGGAGGAGTCGACTCCAGAAGAACGGGATACGCCGGATGAAGCCTCGGCGGCTGGTTGGGAAGAGTACTTTGGGAGCGATCGTCGGATCGGCGGTTCCGAGTCTCAGTCCTCCTCACAGGACGAGTTTCCTTCCTATGAACAAACCATGGCGAAAGCGACATCCTTGGAAGACCATCTCCTCTGGCAGCTGTCGTTTTCCGGCTTATCCGAGCGTGAAAAGGGGATCGGGCGGTTGATCATCGGTAACCTTGATGATGATGGGTATCTGCGCATGTCTCTTGCCGAGATGGTCGGCGGGACCGACTTCCTCGAGATGGAGGCGGAGTCAGTCCTGAAGGATATTCAGAGCTTTGACCCGACTGGCGTGGCGGCACGAGACCTTGCGGAATGCCTGCTTTTACAAATCGGACATTTGGGGAAGAGTCCCATGGGGTCACTAGGGGCTCGGCCCGGCGCCTTGAAGGGATCGATTGTTGAAGCCATTGTTCAACACCATCTCAAAGACTTGGAGAAAAAACAGTATGCGAAGATCGCGAAAGCCTTAGATGTCACGGTAGAAGAGGTTTTTCAAGCGACCAAGGTCATCGAAGTGCTTGAGCCGAAGCCGGGACGACCGTTTACGAACACCCAGAACTATGTAATTGTCCCTGACGTGTTTGTCGTCAAGAATGAAGGGGAATGGGTGGTATTACTGAACGACGATGGGCTGCCGCGCATGCGTATCAGCCCATACTATAAGCAATTGATGGGGGCAGGTGAGAACGGGTCGGCGGAGACAAAGGCCTATCTGGACGAAAAGCTGCGGGCGGCGCAGTGGGTCATTCGCAGTATTGAACAGCGAAATAAGACGATCGTAAAGGTGGTTTCGAGTATCGTGAAGTTTCAGGAACAGTTCTTTGAAAAGGGCGTGCAGCATCTCAAGCCGTTGGTGCTCAAGCAGGTGGCCGAGGATATCGGGATGCACGAGTCGACAATCAGTCGTGTGACGGCGAACAAGTATATGTATTGCCCGCAGGGGATGCTGGATCTAAAATTTTTCTTCAATGCCGGCCTGCAGCGAGCGGATCAGCCCTCCGACATGATGTCGTCCGTGACGGTGAGAGAGATGATTCGGAAAATGGTGGCAGAGGAGGACGCGAGCCATCCCCTCAAAGATGAAGAGATCGCGGCGCGGTTGCTCACGCAGCAGGTTGTGATCGCGCGACGGACTGTGGCCAAATATCGAGCGGAAGAACATATTCCCTCCGCTACTCAGCGCAAGCGGTTCTTTTAGCAGGATGCTGAAAAAGTCCACCAGCGGCGTTTTCGCACCGCTCAGATGCTCAACGTACCGAAGCGTACGCCTCGCTTCTTCGCTCGCTGCGGCCGTACCTGCGGAACGCCGCGTCTTGGCGCGCCGAGGATGGGCGGGTGAGAACCGTAGCCTTTTTAAACATCCTGCGCGCGGTTCGTCCGATGTTCTTGATGTGCGGGCTATTGAATTTCCATTGTGCCACAATAGTTCTTCCGCAGCCTGTTAGGCCGTTCCTGTTCAGTTGCGCGGCAGGTACCTCTTATCCGGTGTTTCCCCTGTTCTCAGGGGTGCTCAGAACCAACAAGTATAGCCGAGTGGCAGAGATGGGGCCGAGGTTATTCAGCTTGAAAGGGTGAATGTCTATGAAAATTACAGGACGACATCTCGTCGTGACGCCGGCGCTCAGACAACATATTGAAAATCGGTTTGAGCGACTCACGCGGTATGAAGTGAAACTGAGCCATCTGGAAGTGATTCTAGGTGTGAGCAAGCTTCAGCATTGTGCGGAGGTCGTCTGCACGATGCAAGGGCGACGGATTCAGGCAAAAGGTTCGACGCAGGAAATGTACGCGACGATCGACCAGCTCGTGGACCGGTTGGGCGTCCAGATACGAAAACACAAGGAACGCCAGACTGATCATAAAGAACCGACCAAGAGATCGGTTTGTAAGAATCTGCGTCCTGCTATTCGTAAAGAAGAGGAAGAGATTGAAGTCATTCGTCCAGCCCGTCCGGTTCTGACTCTGGAGGACGCAAAGCGGTAGCTTGACCCTCTGCCTGGTTCGTTGGTGGTATTCACCGCCCTGTCCTCGGGGAAATTACAGATTCTACAGCGCGTCGATCATGATCGAGTGGTTCTGATTGACCCGTAAGGGGTAAGCAGGCGTGGCTGCACTCAAGTTGGTCGTGATCAGCGGTCTTTCTGGTTCAGGGAAATCGCATGCTCTCAAGTGCTTCGAAGATGTCGGGTATTTCTGCATCGATAATTTGCCGCCGGCTCTTCTGCCGACCTTCGTCGAGTTATGTCATCAGCAGGGGGGCGAGATCAAGAATGTTGCACTCGGCATCGATGTCAGGGAGCGCGTGTTCTTTTCCGATCTCGTGGGGATTCTTGGGCGGATAAAGGTTCTTGGTCATTCGGTTGAGTTGATATTCTTTGAAGCTCGTGAGGAGGTGCTGGTTCGCCGATTCTCGGAGTCTCGGAGGCCCCATCCACTCCTGTCACATCTCCCGGTATTGGAGGGAGTGCGATTTGAAAAGGAGCGTCTTGCCGATCTGCGGCGCCACGCCGACCGTATTATTGATACATCCGATTTGACAGTGCATGAATTGCGAGAGTTGTTGGACCGGCAATTCAAACAGGAGGGCGCGCTGTGCCAGTTGACCATCTCGCTGGTGACATTCGGCTACAAGTTTGGCGTGCCGTACGACATTGACCTCCTATTCGACGTCCGGTTCTTGCGGAACCCGTTCTTCGTTCCTGACCTCAAACCATTGACCGGGGAAGACCCGCGGGTGCGGAACTATGTGCTGACCGATCCGGACGCCGTCGCGTTCATTGGGCAGCTGGAAGGCCTCTTCAAATTCCTCATTCCTCTCTTCGAACGAGAACGCCGCAGCTATGTGAATGTTGGGATTGGCTGCACAGGCGGACGTCATCGGTCTGTGGCGATTGCCGGCCGGCTCCAAGAAAGTTTTTCAGTACTCGGATATCAAGTGACCGTCGCCCATCGCGATCTCAATAGGCAATAACCCAATAGCCGTTAGGCACGTCCTCCCACCACCATAGCCCTCACCCTCGTCTCTAGCCCGCATGAATCATGACGATTCATCGCGAATCCACGATTGCAGCAGAAGCACTCATGAATCATGCGGGCTAGGGGTGTGCAGGAAAAGTGATTTGCTTGACAGGTAGAGCATCTGAACTATACTTAGCATGTGCATGAAGCCAATCCGTAGTGTAGACGCACCGTTTAGATTTGTGTCGGACATGATTTAGGCCCAAACGGCTCCTCTAAAGAGGGGAATGCGGAGTGGAGGGCAGGGCGCAGGTGAATAGCCAGAATGGTCTTGACACGCAGCCTTTCTTTGGGACGTTGAAGTTGGGAGAAGTAGGGTCATGCGTGATAGTTTGCGCGAAATTCACATAAAGATTTGTTCTGCGCGGGTAGTCATGTACAGTCAGAGGCACATATGTTGAGTTCATTCAAGAGTCTCACCGAAACTGATTTGTTCACGATGTTCACCCCGAAGCGGCAGCTCGTTGGGCTGGATATCGGGTCGAGTGGTATCAAGCTCGTCCAGTTGAAGGAAAGCCGAGGGCGGTACATTCTCCAGAAGTTTGGATTCAAACCGCTCGAGCCGGAAGTCATCGTCGATGGTACGGTGATGGATGAGGGGCGGGTGGTGTCAGCGATTAAGGAATTGTATGAGGAAACGAACATCAAGGTGAAGCAAGTCGCCGTGTCGATTTCTGGCCATGCGGTCATTATTAAAAAGATCAGTCTGCCGCCGATGCCTGATGAGGAGTTGGAGGGGCAGGTGAGGCTTGCAGCGGAGCAGTACATCCCCTTCGATATTAATGAGGTGAACATCGACTTCAGTGTATTGCCCTCTGCCGAGGCCACGGGCGATACCCATGGAGAGATGTCGATCATTCTGGTAGCGGCCAAGAAGGACAAGATTAATGAGCTGACCGAACTCGTCAAGGGGGCGGGGCTGTTTCCTATCGTCATGGATGTAGATGCCTTTGCGATCGAAAACATGCATGCGATCAACTATCCTGTCTCGCAGGAGGATACGACTGCGCTCGTCAATATTGGCGCCAGTGTCATGAATATCAATATTGTTCGAGGCGGCACCTCGCTGTTCACACGTGATATTCCCATCGGGGGGAATCGCTATACGGAAGCCATTCAGCGAGAAGTGGGCATGTCTTACGAAGAGGCAGAGGAAACGAAAAAAGGCGCGCGTTCGGCAGGGAGCAATCAGGCCTCGGTGACCACGGTCCTCGACAGTGTCAATGCCGAGGTTGCATCGGAAATTGCACGGACCATCGATTATTTCAAGTCAACCATGTCGGATGCGGATGTTCAACAGGTTCTCTTGTGCGGAGGGGGTGCTCAGGTCAATGGCCTGGTCACGCAACTGAGAGACCGAATGCAAGTTGTTGTCGAGGTAGCTAATCCGTTCGGCGAAATCGATACCTCAGGGAGCGATTTTGATCAGAATACATTAGCCGAATTGGCTCCGCTGGCTGCCGTGGGGGTTGGATTGGCCCTTAGATCGGTAGGAGATCGATGATTCGCATTAATTTATTGCCAGGGCCCAAGGGGCATAAGGCGAAGCCTCAGTATGATGTCAGAGCACAGGCGCTGTTGGCTGTAGGGATGTTGTTCATCACCCTGGCGGGATGCTGGTGGTACTCAGCGTCACTCGATGATGAGATAAGTGTTCGGCAGGCCGAAAAACTCGACAAGGAAAAGCAGGTCGTGCAGCTGAAGGAACAAGTGAAGCAGGTTGCTGAATTTGAAAGCCGGAAGAAGGTGCTGGAAGACAAAAATCGTATTATTGACGAATTGGAAAAGTCACGCGTTGGCCCTGTCAAGGTGCTCGACCATGTCAGCCAGAGTCTGGAACCGTTGAAGGTATGGCTAGTCAGAGTCGCGCTCAACGGGAAAGAGATCGATCTTGAAGGTCGTGCAGCGACCAACGATGATGTGGTGGAATTCGTGAATAACCTGCGTCGTACCGACTATTTCTCGAACATCAACCTTCAAGAAAGTCGAGCTGCGGTGGAGAGCCAACTCAATCTCTATCAGTTTAAACTTGGTTTCCGTCTCAAAGGGTAAGAATCATGAAGCTGCCTGCTATTAACCTTGACCTATTGCGGTCCATCCCATTGATTCAGAAGGTGGGACTGCTTCTGATGGTTCTTGCGGGGATAATCGTGGGCTTCTACTACTATGTAGCCGAGCCAAAGTCTGCGGAGATTGCAGGGCTCCAGGTAGCGATCGGCACGCTCGACAGCGAGATTCAAACGTTGACCATTAAAGTCAAGCATCTTGATGAACTCATTGCTGCCAATAAGCAACTAGAGATTGAGCTCGCGAAAAAGAAAGAAAAATTGCCGCCTGAAGAGGAGGCGGTGATGTTGCTCAAACAGGTGTCAGACTTGGGGATTAGGCTTGGACTTGACGTTAAACTGTGGAAACCGAGTCCTAAGAGCGAGGATCCATCGAAACTCTTTGTGCGGATGCCGGTGAACGTAGAGGTCTCTGGCGGCTACCATACTGCAGCCTTGTTTTTCGATCGAATCAACGCGTTGCCTCGGATTGTGACTGTGTCTGGCCTCAAGATGGGATCTCCAAAGTTTGAGAAGGGGCGGGTTGTCACACAGACCGTGTTTGACCTTGTAGCCTATGCGGCACCAGAGGAAACCAAGCTGGCCGCGGTAGTTCCGGCGACTCCACAGAAGAAATAGGGCAGAGAGTCTTGGATATGTACGAGGCCGTTGCGATGAATGCCATCTGTGAAAACTGGCGGTTGATTATGAAGACAACAAGAATGACTCTGATTGGATGTGCCGGTCTGCTCGTCGTAGTCGGCCTGGGCTTTGCTGAGACAGGTATGAGTTCTCAAGACGTGCCCTCTCTCAACGATGTGCCGCGGCACGCACTGTCTCCGACCGTAGCCCCGGCAGCTGGCGATGAGAATGCCCAACCAGTTGCACCCAATTCAATGTTGGAGCCAGCGAGCGCACAGTCCTATGACCCTGCTGGGCGGCGCGATCCGTTCGTGCCAGTGTTGCAACAGTTGGGACTCGGGCCAATTGACCCCACATTACCTCCGCTCCAGCGCGTTGGGCTCACTGAGATGAACCTGATCGCTGTGGTATGGGGGGCCTACGGCAATACGGCGATGGTTCAGACGCCAGATGGGAATGGATATACGGTGCGTCGAGGAACGCGAATCGGTCCCAATAATGGTGTGGTGAGTGCCGTGACGGAGAAGGGTATTGTGGTGCAAGAGAGGTTTACAGATGTGTATGGAAGTAAACAGGAGCGGGAGTATGTCAAGCTCCTTCACCCAAAAGAGGGCGCAGAATGACACCTAAGCTGACCATGACAACTACAGCATTTGTTCGCGTGCTCTCGGCAGTGGGAGCGCTCAGTGTCCCGATGGCCATGCCATCGATGGGGGCGTCACCCGACATGCCTAATGTCGATTCAGGCATGCCCGCAAGCATCGAGGGAGGTCTCGCGCAGACCCTCACTCGCATAGATGTTCAGCGCGGCACGGACGACATCCGTGTTGTCATCTCGGGGGATGGCAAGTTGGCCCACGAGGTGACGCGTCTTGATGAGCGACGTCTCATGATCGACATTCCAGGTGTGGCTTCCGCCATACACAAGCCAGTCATATCTGTGAATCACCAGATTTTGAAGCAAGTGCGTCTGGGTTCTCATACCGATAAAGTACGGGTGGTATTGGATCTTGCCGATAAGACTGCCTTCTCGGTTGAATCGCAAGGGACGAATCTTATTGTGATTCTTCGGGAAGGCGCCGCTACGGATATGGGCGCAGATACACACCTTAACCGTGGCGAGGTGGTCGAAACCGTCGAGTCGAATAATTCTGTAATGCCGTCGGCCCAGGCGGATGCCACCTCTTGGGTGGTTCAGCGGACAATGGCTACGGTTCGACGGCCCTCAATGAAATTTCATGTGCGACCTGTCCAGATGACCACCGAGGCAGATGGTGGTGAGAAAAGCATGCCAAAGGAAGATTTGGTTGTTGGCGAAACGCGTTATATCGGCCGGCGCATTTCGTTGGATTTCCAGCAGGCCGACATCAGTAATGTGCTGCGTCTCATTGCCGAAGTGAGTGGGTTTAACATAGTCGTCGGTGAAGGGGTCAAGAGCAAGGTCACGATGAAGCTCGTGAGTGTGCCCTGGGATCAGGCGCTCGATATGATTTTGAAGATGAATGGGTTAGGCAAGATCAGGCAGAGCAATATCCTTTGGATCGATTCGCTGGCGAACATTGCTAAACAGCAGAATGAAGAAGCGCAGGCGAAGGATGCCAAGGTGAAAGCAGAAGAACTGGTCGATCGGGTATTCTACATTAGGAATCTGCCAGCGATGGAACTCATGACGTCTCTTCGGCAGTATCTTGGCCCTAGAGGGTTGATGCAAATGAGTCAGGGGTCCAATGCCTTAATCGTGCGGGATACAGAAAGCAAGATTGGGGTGATGAAACAGCTGGTTGATGGGCTCGATCTCGAAGTACCGCAAGTCCAGATCGAAGCGAGGATTGTGCAGGCTGATACGACCTATTCCCGTTCGCTGGGTGTTCAGTGGGGTTTCCAGAGTCTGAATCAGTATCAGGATTCTGGGGTGTCGAACTTCAGTTCAGGTGTTGGCGGATCATTTGGAAGTAAAGTGAATGATTTTCTGGTAAATCTTCCCGCCACAGTCGGTGGTTTGCCGTCGACTCCTGGTGTCGGGTTCACGATTGGGAAAGCAGATGGAACGAGGTTGGATATGCGGTTGTCGGCGGGTGAGTTGCTCGGTCTGAGTAAAGTCATTGCCGCGCCAAAGGTCACAACTTTGGATAAACGGGAGGCCAAGATCTCACAGGGGGAATCGATCCCGTTCCAAACGACCTCCCTCCAGGGGACTCAGACGACCTTTGTGGATGCGAACTTGGAACTGAATGTGACTCCTCAGATTACCTCGCGAGATCCCAAGGAAGTCGGTAAGCAGATCATGATGAAGGTTCGCGCAACCAGAAACGCAGTCGGTGCACGAAGCAATCCGG
>Ga0187894_10001861_pt1 | contig 26307 bp, 24 predicted proteins | sample GBC1701081metaG_FD_136650 | JGI IMG/M metagenome (GOLD analysis project Ga0187894, IMG submission 136650) | White microbial mat communities from a lava cave in the Kipuka Kanohina Cave System on the Island of Hawaii, USA - GBC170108-1 metaG ... | reverse complement strand
GCTGCTTGATAATGGCGCAACCGAACCTTGCCACCTTCATAAACGACTTCATACGGAGTTGTCGTAGGTGGATCTTCGCTCGTTGGGTACGCGTCAGTCAGCCCGCGCCGTAGCCCTTCGAGAGTTAAGAGAGCACCATCCATCCAGTACCGCGGCAGATGGGTGAGCAGTGATAACATTATTTCTCCCTCGGTTTCGCAATATCTCGCTGTGTCAGTTGCCTATGCGGCCGAGCGCACGGCGTGATGGATACCGTTGCTCGCGACCCCGTTGCTGGTGAAATTCTCGGGCAGTGGTTCCAACCGTGTGTCTATGCCAGTGAGTGCTCTCTTCTTTTTGGGCTGTACTGAGGGAATAGTGCGGGAGGCTCTCACTTCTTCTCGTAAAGCCTGAATTTCGGTGCGTAAGGTCTGAGTTTCTGCGGCTGTCGGCAGGCCAACCGTTTGCCAGAGGCCGGTGAAAAATGCCCCAGCCAACGCGTTACCGATCTGCTGTCCGCGAAGAAAAATATTGAGGGAGCGGGCGGCTGCCTCACCGAATGACGGTGTACGATAGAGACTATCAATTGCTGTCGTTGCTAGCCGAACTCCGGCATCATAACCTTTCCACGCTGCTTCGGCGGTTTCTCTTTCTTCGCCGATCCCTAACCTCCATTTTATGCCTGCCAACGGAAGGTCGAGGCAAAAGGCTTTGTAGATTGTTGCCAAGTCTTCTACGCCTTGAGTCAAATTTTTCTCCGCCATCGTCGTTCTCCTTTCCGTTCCCACCTCAACATGAGAGGGGTCTAGGTTTCCTCCCAAGTAAGAAAATTTGGCTTTAGTGTTGTCTTACTCAGAAGCGAAGGAATTCTCTTCGCCCCATCATTACTGACCAAATTTGTTTCTTGTATGACGACCGTATGAATTAACGGTGAATGCCCGCTCAAAGTAAAGCAGGACCCTCTTGCGGGCAAGCAAGATTTCGTCACCGAAGTGACGAAACTCGAAGTATTCTTAGAAAAATCTGACTTCATTGTCTTCTTGGTGACAAGATCAGAGGCAACCGCTAATTGCTACAGAGGGCACAGCCTGTGCCACAAGCGATGCTGCCATAAACCATTGGCTACAAAAAGATTTTTTCCCATCGACGATGGCAATGGTGCTTCCTCTGCCCTTTTCTATAGCGCTAAGTGCGCCTCCAGCAGCAGAAGGAACGGAGAATCCCCCTTCCGAGGCCGAAGAAGCCTTCCTCTTGAGGAAGTTCCCTCTACCCATTCCAAGATTGTCGGCGTACAATTCGCTCTCAAAGGGGGAAAACATGGAAACACGGACGCGGTGGCACGTCCTGTGGTTTCTGGTGCTGATCAGTGTCGTCCGTAGTATGGACGCGGTCAACTTTTCGGTCGCGGCCAAGCAAATCATGCCGACTTATGGTTTCTCTGACACTGACATAGGAAAGCTCTACACTGCGTTCACAATTGGTTATGCACTTTTTCATCTTCCCGGTGGCTGGCTGGGAGATACGGTCGGGCCGCGACGTGTGCTGACATTAGCAATTCTATGGTGGTCGATTTTTACCGGCATAACCGCAGTTGCTGGAGAGTGGTGGCTTGCAACTCTCGTCGGCCCATTCGGCTCGTTTCTGGTCGTGCGGTTTCTCCTTGGTCTGGGAGAGGGAGCCGCGTACCCAAACTCCAGTCGTGCAACGGCAAGTTGGATGGCCCCGAGCGAACGGGCCCTCGCCAGTGGATTGGTCTTTGCTGGCATTGGCATCGGTTACGGACTGGCTCCGCCAATCGTCTCCTGGACCATGCTCCATTACGGTTGGCAGCCTGCCTTCTATGCTTTCTCTGGCATCGGCATTGTCCTTGCCCTTCTGTGGTATCGCTTCGCAACCGACCGCCCCGAAGATCATCCTCAGGTATCGGCTGCGGAGTTACAATACATCCGGGGGGATGGGGAGCGGATCGAAAAGCAACCAACCCCCTGGAGGGCGATCTTCACTCACCCGAACGTCTGGTTACTCATGTTGGCGAATTTCGGGTTTGGCTACGGTGTGTATATCTATCAGTCGTGGTTCTTCCTCTATTTAGTGAACGTGCGTCAATTTTCCATCATGCAAGGGGGTCTGCTTACGACCGGGCCGTTTATTGCCCTGTCGGTTCTCGGACCGCTTGGGGGGCTCTGTTCGGACCTTGTGGCCAAACGCTACGGGGTAACGCTTGGCCGTCGGGCAATAGCAGTGAGTGGATTTCTTCTGGCGGCGCTGTGCGTCTACATGGGGGCGAAAGCAACGAATCCTTACAGCTCGGTAATTCTTCTCTCTCTGGGCGACGGGTTCCTGTATTTTGCCGGTGCGGCGAGCTGGGGAGCAATCATTGATATTGCTGGTCCACACTCAGGGACGGTGTATGGTCTCACTGTCGCTGTTCTGCAAATCGGTGGAGCGGTTGCTCCGACCTTGACACCAATGATCGCGGCGCGGTTCGGTTGGGAAGCGGCGTTGCATGTCGCCGGGATGCTGGCTGTAGCCTCAGCGATAGTGTGGCTGTTCATCGACGCCCAGAGGAAAATCGTGCCTGCTGATGAGGAGATGGTGCGCGAGGGGCAATTCGCTGCTGTCAGATAAAAGGCGCAAAGGAGAAAAGGTATGAAGCTTGAAGAGATGGTGCAAGAACTCTGGGATCGCGAGCAGATTAAGGAACTCACCTACGAGTATGGCCTCGCGATCGAATCGCAGGATGCCGAGCGTATGGTCGGTCTGTTTACTGAAGATGGGACCGTAGATTTTAGCTCGCTCGGCCGAGGGGTAATTACAGGTCGTAATGCCCTTAAGGAATTTTATCAAGGCACATGGCCACTCCGAGTGAAACCGTTTTTCACCAATCATATCATTCGCATTCAAGGCAATCATGCCACGGGCACCTGCTCCTTGGAGAATCGTGCGACCCGGGGCGAGGACAGCCTGATTGGCGCCGGGCGCCTACATGACGAGTATGAGAAAGTCAGCGGTAAGTGGAAATTTAAATCCCGGCGCGTGGAGATGTTTTATTTTGTGTCGCTTACCGAAGGTTGGGCGAAAACCGCCGGGCCGGAGAAATTATAAAGGAAAATTAACTATGAGTGATACCGCTCCCCAGTTAATTTTGCTTGCAACCTACCGGCGCACAATCCACGCTTCGTTAGAGCGCATCTGGGAGAACGTGCTTGATTGGGAGCATTTACCCTGGCTGCATCGCAGTTCCTTTGCCGCCATTCAGCTCCTGGAACAGACTACCGACATGTGGCGGGCTCAGGTCACTCTTGCCCCGGCGGAAAAAGGGAAAGCGGCGGTAATCGAAGTGAGCACTGATAAACCGCACTTACGCTACTGGAGTCGTACGCTGGCAGAACAGGGGACGAGTGGAGAGATTTTCACCGCTTTAATGCCGGTTGATGAGTATAACACAGACATTGTTGTGGAGTTTCGCGTACCACAGATTGCTCCGGCGAAGGTCGATGCTCTCGCTGCCGCCTACTTGCAGCTCTACGCTCGCCTCTGGGATGAGGACGAGCGCATGATGAGGCGGCGACAAGAATTACTTGAGCAAGGATGGCGTGGCGTAGACAAGCAAACAGTAACTCCAATCCCCTCTCTGGCGGAATGAGAATTTCGTCCGGCCCTCCGATCCACCGACGCCCGTGGCCACCTCCGTACAACCTGAGGTCATGAAGCAGGTCTGGTCAGCTTGCCGATATACCTCAACTTTTTTGCACTTTTCCCTCCGGCAAAATCTGATCGTCTGAGGGCTAAAGCAGATTAGTGCGAATTTTGCCAATCTGCGGAACTCCCTTGAAGAAAGCAATGAAACGGGGTAAAAAGCCCCGGCATCCTACCGATACTCTTCATTGTGTCGCGGCTCCAATGAGGGACGACGCCGAATCAGCGCGAAGGAGGAAACTGTGGGAGTATTGTGTTACCTGGCGCTCAGTTTATGCCTGTTCTGCGGGGTTTGGGCAGTTGCTGGCACTCATACGACTTGGTGGATATTTGCCACTATCCATTTGAGCTGTACGGTAACAATCTTGCTCCTGTATTGGGGGGAAAGCTACCTCGCTGGGTCCACCTGGACCGAAGATCTTCAGACCCAGGCTTCTTCGAATAATCCTGCATCCTAATTTTTTTCTCTCTTGGACTCAGTAGCAGGGGGGATGGTATCGCAATCCTTTCTCCCTCCTCATCTCAGTCGATATACATTAACAGCTCTGACAGTCGTGTGATCACCAAGTCAGCCTCCACCGGCCAGGATGGAGTGCGACCGTTAGTTAACAATACTGTCATGGCGCCGGCGGCACGTCCCGCGTCCATATCATGCCGGTAATCTCCCACCATCAGCAGATACTCGATCGGCACTGCTAACTGCTTAGCGGTGTAATGCAAACAGGCTGGATCTGGCTTCGGCGGCGCATCTTCACGAGCAATCAGCAGATCAACCGTAAGCTTCAAGCGTTGAGTCACGGCGATAAGTGAGGCGCGGCTATTACGTGTGACGATTGCTAGCGGTAACCCCAGAGCACGTACAGCCGCGACTGTTTCTTGCGCTTCGTTGTTCCATTCGACATTTTCCACACCGTCTTGTTCAAAAGCCTCAATAATACGGAGGGCTTCCTGTTGTGCCTGTGGGGGAAGCGTCTCCGCCCACTTCAGGATGTCACCCTCAGGCAGGTTGAGTTGCTGTCGCAAGCGCGTGAAGTCCAAGTAGGGACGGGTCAAGGTACAATCAAGGTCAAAGGCGATGGCGCGCAGCGGGTGCTTGCGGTTGTTCAAGTTAATGTATCGTTGGGCTCGCATGTCCTTGCTATGACACGGTAGTGCTGTGCCGAAGATACGGAGTATAACATACTGCACTTCGGGTGGGTGAGATACTCATTCAGCCTGACAGAAAAACTGGTGAGAATTGCTCTTCCGCCTTTCTCAAGTTGCGGCTATTTCTTTTGCTGCCAGGTTGGCGGCGATAGCTTTAACCGTTGCCAGGGCGATCTTTCCCGTGGCGAGTAAGGGAAGCGATTCGACGAAATAGAAATGCTCTCGTTTAGGAATCCACAGCTTGGGAAGGTCGGTCTGATTCAGCCGCTCCCATAACCTCTCAGGGGTAACTTCTGTGTCCGTATACAATACGACCAGGCGCTCACCCTTCTGTTCGTCTGGGATGGCAGTGACGACACACGAGGAGTCATCCGGGCTCTGCAGAATCTGATTGATTGCTTCTTCTACACGCAGGTGAGGCACCATTTCGCCGCCAATTTTACTAAAGCGAGAGAGGCGATCGGTGATGCGAATGAAGCCATCTTCGTCGATCACAGCAATGTCTCCAGTCACATACCAGTCGTCTCGCAGAACTTCTGCCGTTTTTTCTGCTTGTCCTAAGTAGCCAAGCATCCGATTGGGCCCCTTGACCAGGAGGAGCCCTTCTTGCCCATACGGTAGGGATAGTCCAGTTTCCCGATCGACAATTTTAGCCACGACACCCGGCAAAGGGTGCCCGACAGTTCCAGGTTTGAAACCGATTTGGCGAAAAGTGCCATGCTCGATGTCCGGAACATTGACCGCAATGACTGGCGCCATTTCGGTACAGCCATAGCCTTCCAACAAGTCGAGACCATATTTTTCTTTGAAAGCCTGAGCGATAGCCGGGCGTAGTTTCTCGGCCCCGGCGATGGCGTAGCGCAACGATGAGAACTCTGCCGCTGAGCACGAGCGAATATATATTGTGTAAAAGGTAGGCGTGCTGATCAATACACTGGCTTTATATTTACTGATCATCTCACCAATAGTTTTGGCGTCGAGCGGGTTAGGATGATAGACGACGCGCCAGCCTGCAAGCAGTGGTAACCATACCGTGCCAGTGAATCCGAAAGCATGAAACAATGGCAGGACTCCCATGACGCAGTCTTTTGCAGTGGTGATGAAGACCTGCTGAATCGACTCGACGTTCGAGAGGACGTTGTCATGGGAGAGCATCACTCCCTTCGGGGTATCGGTACTGCCACTGGAGAAGACGACCGTGGCCAGGGCCTTCGGTTTCTGCTTCTCACGGTTGCACCAGCTCTGCAGCAAACGGGTGGGAGTAAGAAAGGCCATGATTGCGGTCCATACTCTCTGCAAGGTCGAAACCTCTTTCATGACCTCTTCGAGAAAGACCATTCCCTCTCGCTCTTCGATCTTGGCTTTGGACAGAAACGTCCGCGAAGTCAGAACCGTGCGGATATCGCACTGTTGTAGCGCTGTGGCTACGCCTTCGCGACCGGCGGTAAAATTGAGATTAACCGGAACCTTCCCGGCCATAAGTGTCGCAATATTGGCTAACGCTCCGGCAACCGAGGCAGGAAGCATGAGCCCGATTTTGGCTTCAGGTGATCGATTTGCGCGTATCCAGCGAGACAAAATGAGACTGCCAATCAACGTCTTACCATACGTCAGCTCTCTACCGGTGGAATCGGCCATACAGAACGAGAACCAGCGACGTTTGGCTGTAGCGATGAAGCGGAGATGGAGTAAATCTCGCTTGGTGCGACGATGCTCTGCTGCCGCACTTCCCAACTCGGCAATCGTTTGCCGTACTTTTTCTGCGGTAACAGTAGAAGGAAGCTGCGCACCGAAGGAGACCGTGACTGGGTAAGGGAACCGCCGCGGCCATTTCCAGAAGAAGCGTCCATCTTCAAAGCTGAAGATGCTGCCCCACAGCCGATCCAAATGGACGGGAATAACTGGGACTTCGAGCCCATTGATGATTTTCTCGAAGCCACGCTTGAATGGGAGAAGATTCCCTGTGCGGCTAATTGCCCCCTCAGCGAAGATGCAAACCACATGACCTTGCCGGAGTTCTTCGCGCGCGTGCTCAAGCGAGGCCAGCACTTCTTTGCGATTGCCGCCGGCAACCGGGATCGCCTTCATCAAGCGCATAAACCAGTTGAGTGCCCGGTGTTGGTAAATCGGTTTGTAGACCAAAAAACGGACGAACCGTTGCACGCATCCCCCAACTAAAAGACCGTCGACGAACGAGATATGGTTACTCACTAATAGTGCGGGACCATGAAGAGGCACATTCTGTTGCCCGACGATACGGATGTTGTACACAGTATGAGTCAGCAACCATAAGGTAAAACGCGCGAGAAAATCCGGCAGGGTGCGCAGAACGTAAACAGTACCAAGTAGAGTAAATAGTCCGGTTATGAGAATGATGCGGTCCGCCGGAAAGTGCAGACGGTCGTGCAGTAACCAGAGTACGCCAGAGGCCAGCAAAATACCGACCGTGCTAAGAAAGTTGCTGGTTGCCAGGAGCCGGCCTTTCTCTTCGCGTTCCCCTTTCTGTTGGAGGGAGGCGTTCAGCGGAACAATAAACAATCCGCCCGCAAGTCCGAGCAATGCGAGGAATATAGCCGCTGAAAGATATGACACGGTTGACTGAGATAACAGCAGCGCAAACACGCCCATGCCGATCGAACCTAAGGGAACGAGGCCTAATTCCACCTTGTTGCCGGAAAGTCGTCCCGCCAACACACTGCCAGAGCCGATACCAATTGCAAGAAAAGTACCCAAAAATCCTATGTGTCGGTCATCAAGCTGGAGAACTTCTTTGCCAAAAAGAAGAATGTCCAATTGCAGTAACGCGCCAATGAGCCAAAAATAAGCGATGCCAACGACTGTCAGCCAGAGCGTCTTATCACGCAGAATCCGGCTGAAGCCCTGGGTGATCTCCGCCCATGGGTTAAAATTGAACGTTTTGGTTGCGCCCGAAGCCGGGACTTTGGGAACGAAAAAACTCGCCGCCGCCCCAATGCAAGCAATACCGAGCAGAAAGAATCCAAGCAGGCCGAGCTGTTCTTTCCAGGCGGCGAACAGAAGTCCACCGAGCGAGGTCCCGAGAATGATCGCGAGAAATCCGCTCATCTCTAACAGTCCGTTTGCTCGGGAGAGATCTTTATCGGCAACCAGCTCAGGAAGGATGCTATATTTGGCCGGACTGAAAAAGGTGGCCTGGAGGGCGAGCAAAAATAACACGCCAATCATCAAAGAGAGCTGACCTGAGAGTAGCGCCAAACAACCTAGGCCCATGGTGAGAACTTCAAGGAGTTTAGTCACCACCAGGACCGAACGTTTGCTGTAGACATCGGCGGCGTAGCCGGCGTATCCAGAGAAAAGGAAAAACGGTAGGACGAAGACGGCGCCAATCTCTGCCAGGGTGCTTCCGCTTGCGCTACTGCTCGTGTTTACCGCCAGTAGTGAGATAACCATCTTGTACAGGTTGTCGTTGAAAGCACCGAGAAAATATGCGGCGAGGAGACCGACAAGCGAAGAGAGGAAATGACTTTTCGCCTGCTGTACCGTGGGTTCATGAACATGGTGCAGTGACCCACTGCCCTCTACTTCCGCTATCGGTAGTCCGTCCATGGACCGCTCTCCTTTGCGACAGGCAACATCGGCGTTCCTTTCCCTCTCTAGATCAAGCTACCGCCACTCAGGTTAAGAATCTGTCCTGTGACGTAACCAGCCTGGTCCGAGGCAAAGTAGGCGCAGGCTTCGGCAATTTCTTCCGGTTTGCCTATCCGACCTACGGGAATTTGGCGCGTATAGTGCGCGATCTCGGCTTCGCTCATATTGATCAGAATTGGGGTGTCGACCAGCCCCGGAGCAATGGCGTTTACCGTAATTCCTGCAGTGGCCACCTCACGAGCTAGCGCTTTGACGAAACCATATGTACCGGTCTTCGCCGCAGCGATATGCGTCATCTGCGGATAACCGGTCAGCCCCGAAATGGCAGTGATACAAATAATGCGTCCCCACTTCTGCATCGTCATTGGACCAATAACTGCACGACAGCAGTTAAACGAGCCTTTCAAATCGACGTTCAACACCTCATCCCATTCGGTTTCGCTCATCTCCAAGAAGGATTGATGGTGAAAAATCCCTGCGTTGCTGACCAAGATGTCGAGGTGATTAAGCTCTTTCAGCGCGTGCTCCACCATGCCGTTGACTTCAGAATAATTGCCAACATTGGCGCGAATTCCTAGCGCTCGGCGACCGAGGGACTCGACCTCCTTAACAACCGCGGCAATCTTCTTTTCATCGCGCCCATTAATCACGACCTCCGCTCCTTCACGAGCAAACAGAAGAGCAGTGGCGCGACCTATCCCCGAACTCGATCCAGTAACCAATGCAGTTCTGCCTTCGAAGCGCATAATCATACCCCCCGATTTCTCGTCGATTGCTTTTGTATTCCTTGTCTCATCCCTAGCTGATGAGGCCGCCAGGACGGTCTGGCGCGAGCATAGCCGAAACCGTACAAGAAAACAAAACCTCAAAGCAAGCAAAGACAACAGGAACTTTCCGCTCTGAGGAGAGGTTAAGCAACCTATGTGGCACTCTGTCTTCTTCCTGACTTTGATAGGAATCCTCGTATCGAATCAGCCTTGTCGTGCGGCAGTCGATCACAATCCGTGGACTAAACTCCTGGCCCGGTACGTCGACGAGAATGGCCGAGTTGCCTATCGTGATCTCCAGGCGAACGATCTATCTACATTTGCGGGGTATCTTGCCACCTTGGCCCAGGCACGAGTCGAGGAAATGAGTGCAATAGAGGAGAAGGCGTTCTGGATTAACGCCTATAACGCAGTCATCGTCAGCGGAGTGCTCAAAGGATACACTGCCGAGGGTTTGTTAGCACGGAAGCGATTATTTAATTGGTACTCGTTACCGATCGCGGGAAAAGGTCGCACCCCTGACGAAATCGAACACCAGATCTTACGGAAGAAGTTTCGTGATCCACGCATTCATTTCACTATCGTCTGCGCCTCGACCAGTTGCCCAAAGCTCCGTCGCGAGGCCTACGTGAGTGACCGTCTGGACCAGCAACTCGATGATGCCGCGCAAATATTTATTAATGATCAGCAGCGTAATCAGATCACTACTCAGACGGTGGCCCTCTCAATGATCTTCAAATGGTTCGCGCAAGATTTCATCGATGACGCCGGTTCAGTAGCGAATTTCCTCCTGCGCTTTGTTGCGAACGGTAAAAAGGATATGGTGAAGGCGCTCGCCGACGGTCCGCACTACCTCGAATATACCTGGACGCTCAATGCTCAGGCTGGGCAACGAGTACCCTAGTCCGTAAGGAGAAAAGAGATGAAGAATTGGCAAGGGGTGGGAGCGATAATTCTGACCTTGGGATTGACCGTCGCTTCCTTATAAAGAGGAAAGGCATGAGATGCCCGAAGGAAACGGCAGTGAGGAAATGGAAGAAGGGTCGCACTAAAGATGAGTAACGAGCCTCCACTAGTCAGTATGAAGGAGTTTCTTTCCGACGTGAGCACCGCTGATATTCAGCGGGAAAAAAATCGAGCTCGTGAATTACGTCGCTCTGAATGGTGGAAGCGCAAACGAGCTGCGGGCATCTGCCACTACTGTCAGCGGCGTTTCCCGCCAACGGAGCTGACGATGGATCACCTCGTGCCACTCGCACGCGGTGGGAAATCGACACGAGGGAATCTCGTTCCTGCCTGTAAAGAGTGTAATACCAAAAAGAAATACGCCCTGCCCTGGGAGTTAGAGGGTGAGACCTAAAGCGGAAAACGTCAGAAGGGGACTCCTTAGGGCCTCTGCTGGCCCTCCACGTCTCTACGCGGCCGGGATCATGGCCAGTCGCTGCTCGAAAGTCTCTCGCGGCATACGTGAGAGCAGCGTACAAAAGTGGTCCGGGAGTTGCGTGAGAGAAAAGGTATATCCGGCTTGCGTGTAGAGATACTTCCCGTTCATGCCCTTGGCGTTCACAGGCATAGGTGGCGCTATCCCCTGTTGGCGAAGACAGACAATCGGACCATCTTCCCCTTCGTAGAGAACGAGTGCGACGGGATGTCCGTTGATGTTCACTATCTGTCCGCCTTTCAAGCGGTATCCTGCCGCTCGCAAGTCGAATACATGCGTCTCAAAGTCGAGCTGTCCAGAACGGTTCAATGATGTTGCTAATGCCTGTGGATCGTCTGTCTGGTAAGGAAAAGATATCTGGCTTGCGGTTGCCGCCTGATACTCTTTGATAGCCAGAGTAAATGCGTCCTGTCGAGAGAAAGAGGAGAACAAGTGCGGGAGAAGCACCACCAGCAGCAACCCTACAGTGGCGAATCCAACGATTAAACGGGGCTGAAGGCGTAAGGTCGGTACCCGTTCCCACCAGGGCGGGAGAGGTTCTCGTTCCGCCGTCAACGCTTGTCGTAAGCGCTGTTCGACCGCAATTGGTACTGGAACAACCAGACTGCGGGCAGAGAGGGCGGTGCGCAAATGAGATTCTTCTGCGAACAGGCCTTGGCACCGCGGGCACACGCGCAGGTGCTCCTCGGCTGCCCCTTGCTCCGTAGGGTTCAGCATGCCATCGACGTGAGCGGCAACAATCTCTCGGTAAGCTTCACAAGTCATGACCTGGTCCCCGTCTTGGTAACGGATTGATCACCTCCTGTGTATCCTCGTTCTCGCGCATAGGTGAAAAGCGCTTTATGGAGCAAACGTCGGGCACGGGACAAACGTGAACGGACCGTACCGATCGGGCAACCAAGGACAACGGCTGCCTCGTCATAGCTTAACTCTTCGACATCCACGAGTAAGAAAGTGGTTCGATATTCCTCCGGCAAAGCGCGCAGAGCTTCGGTGATCTCACCGTCAACCACCCGCGAAAGGAGTAACTCAGCGGGATTATCCCGGTTCCCTTCTCCGTCTTCTAAGAGTTTTTTCTCGTATGCGTATTCCGCCTCGTCGAACTCTACCGTTCGTGCCGCCCGAAGGCGCTGGGGATAACGGTTCTTAAAGGCATTATGCATAATGGTCAGAAGCCATGCCCGACAGTTCGTTCCCGGCATGAACTGGTGAAAGAAGCGAAAGGCACGCAGGTACGTTTCCTGGAACAAATCTTCAGCCTCATCCTTGCTGCGTGTCAAATAGAGACACGCAGAATAGAGATAGTCCTTATGCGGGAGCGCCCATTGTTCAAACAGTGCGTGCTTATCGCGCCCGCCCGCTTCCTTCGCAGCCATGCGCGGACTGGTATCACAAAGCCAATCGAGGTCCTATCCCCAGAAAAGAATAAACCAAGGAAGATGAAGAAAAGTTCCTAGAAATCAAATATGACAGACAAGGGAAAGTAAGGGCGAAGCATTGGCTCAACGGCGGCAGCAAAAGCTAGCGGTAATAATAACGAATGCTTCGCCTCTATGCTGATTTACGCTGGAGGAAACCCATACAGTCGCACGGCGTTATCATGGACGATCTTGCGCGTGTCCGCCTCGGGAATCGACGTGAAGTTCTGTGCCACCTGTTTGCGCGAGAACGGCCACACCCCCTCGGTGTGAGGATAGTCTGAGCCCCACATCAGGTTCTCCACTCCCATCAATTCGCGGGTCAGGATCCCAGCGCGGTCATCCTCGAACGTGGCGTAGAACTGTCGGTGAAAATACGTGCTCGGTGGCTCAGGCAGGCGTGGGTCAAGCCAGCCTTTGTGGTCTTGCCACCAGTGGTCCATAAATCCCAATGAAGCCCCAATCCACCCAATCCCACTCTCGACCAGAGCCCATTTGAGTTTAGGGAACCGCATCGGCGCGCCACCCCAGATGATGCGCTGGAGGGTGTCATTCATCTCGAACTTGACAATGCCGATGATAATCCCGCCCGCACCTGGTCCGTGGGCACGACCGAACGGTTCGCGGCCACCGATATGCATACTCGCGATCAGATTCATCTCTTGCATCGCCGCCCACAAGGGGTCCCAATCTGGCAGGTTGTATGGTCGGTCATCAACCCAGGCTGGCAGCATCACGCTGACCAACCCCAGCTTGGCGCAGCGCTCAGTTTCGGCCACCGCCCACTCAATCGGTCCACGGCACGGGAGCATACCCGACCCTTTGATCCGATCCGGGTAGGGCTGACAGAACTCGGCGAGCCAATCATTGTAGGCACGGCAGCAGGCGTACAGATATTCCGCGTCCGGTGCCCGCACCAAGGTTAAGCCGACGCCAGGGTAGATGACTTCGCCAGCAACACCATCCATAGCTTGATCTTTCAGGCGTTCGTGGGGGTCCCAGGTGCCGGGTCGATTATCCGCGTAGCGGTAGCCTTTCGGCTTGGGAATATCCATTCCTTGGGCTTTGAGATCGGCCATCGGCCCCTCGAATGCGAGTGGGCGCGGCCGGAGCCCATCGATGATGATATAGTCGCCGGTCTCGTCCAAAGCGGCGATATGGGGTGCTTTCTCACGCCATTTCTTATCCATACGAGTGAGCCATAAATCCGCCGGTTCGACGATGTGTGAGTCGGCGGAGATCAAGCGACCGTTATACTGCTCAGGCATGAGCCCTCCTTTTCTCTGAGAATCCAGCAGTCGGGAGTCAGAATTCAGCATCAGGCGAAAGTCTTTACTGATGTTCCGCTCCCCGCCTTACGAACTACGCCCCACGCTTTGCTCACCCGCCCCGCATCTCCCCCGTACCAAGGGCGATTTTGTTGCACGTACAGGAGCCGACTTGGTGTAGCTCGATAACGTTACCGCAGGGATCTCGCACAAAGACCTGGTCCGAATTTGGACCGACGAGACCTTTGATCTGCCAGTGCCAAATCCCACGCTGCTCTAACTCTGCTTTCGCCTCTTGAATATTCTCTACAGCTAGCGCGACATGGGGAAGGGTAGGGTCTTCCTTCTCACTCCGCGCCATCGGGGACATGCCCTGTGCCCCCATGAGGTGAATCTGGGTCGTCCGTTCACCCTGACCAACGTACATCCAGAACCCAGGAATGCTGGGGAGGTTAGGGCGATGCGAATCAGTGTGCAGCCCTAAGACGTCAGTATAAAACTCTCGGGCTTTTTCCACTTCCTCTGGGGCGGTACCAATGCGAATACCATGGTGATGGAGTTCAACGACTTTTATCGACATAAACGTCCTCCTTCATTTGAGTTAAAATCGTTACATCTGCCCATGCTATAGCACAGGACTCCCTGACTGGAGAAGAGTCAGCGGTAAGCGCCAAAGGTTGTCCATTCTGCCCATCCGTGGTAGAGGCGGAGGGATCTCGACTCACTCTAAAGGAGGGTACCTATGAACACTGTCGAAACGCAAACTGGTCCTCAGGACCTGCTCGTGCGTTGCAAAGACCTGCCCTGGCATCAACTCGGACCAGGGACTTATTTCAAGCTCCTACGCGTGAGCGAAGAGACTGGGGTATGGACCTCGCTCATCAAAATGGAAGCAGGTTCTCGCTTCTCCGCCCATAAGCACTTAGGGGCGGCAGAATTCTTCGTCATCAAAGGGGAGTTTGATTACCGTGGAGGCACGGCGAAAGTTGGGGACTATGGATATGAACCGTTGGGTGCGCTGCATGGGGCGACGACCTGTACGGTTGAGTCTGAGTACACCATTACAACCTATGGGCCTATCGCATTCTTAAACGAAGATGGGTCGGTGCAGATGATGTATGATTTCGCGGCGGCAAAGAAACTCTGGGATGAGCAGCAGGCGGGGAAATCCGGGAGCATCACGCTCAGCGTTGATGTCCAACCTGGACGACATGGATATTAAGAGCGTGACAGGTAAACAGGGCAAGATAAGGCTGAATGCAGAACGCAGACCAATGAAATAAAGCGATCGTCATTTGCTGTTCTTCATTCAGCCCTCAACATTCTGCATTCTGCGTTTCTACTGTAGGGGGCCATGTTTGGGCTGATTCGCTATCGTATCGTCGGCCTCGTTTTCCTATTGGCGCTGATCAATCACATTGATCGGGCGAATATCTCCATTGCCGCGCCGGTGATGATGCGCGAACTCGGGTGGCACGAGGATCAGTTCGGCATCATCTTTTCGGCGTTCGTCTGGGGCTACATGTTCCTCCAGTTACCTGGAGGGTATTTAGCCGATCGCTTCGGCGGGAAACTGATCCCCTTTTTGTGTCTCGGCTGGTCCCTGGCTACTCTCTTCACCCCGCTTGGGGCGACCACTATCCCTCTCATGCTGGTGTTGCGGTTTCTGGTCGGTGCGTTTGAGGCACCGATCGTCCCAGCCATGAGCATTACCAACGCTGCATGGGTACCGCGGCACGAATTGGCCCGTGCGCAAACGATCATTCCGGCAGCGCTGAATGCCGGTATCATGATCGGCTATCCGTTAGTGACTTCTATCACCTTGGCGTTTGGCTGGCGTTGGGTTTTCTATTTATGTGGGTGGATCGGAATCGCTTGGGCGTTCCTCTGGATGTGGTACGGGCGTGGCTGCCCCGAAGACCATCCCTCTGTTTCTGCTCAAGAACTCGCGTACATCCAGGCTGAGCGCGCTCGGCCGGTCTCTGAGCACAGTAGCTGGGGGCCGATCTTGCGCTCGCCACGGGTATGGGCGTTGGCGGTCTCGTACACTTTGTGGGTCTACAACGTGTGGCTCATGGCTGCCTGGCTCCCGACCTATCTCGTCAAAGGTCGCGGGTTCTCGGTAGGAGAGATGGGGCAGTTTGGCAGTGTGATCGTTGGTTGCGCCCTGATTGGGACGGTCGGTGGCGGCTGGCTATCCGATAACCTCTTACGCCGTGGCTTCAGCGCCGACACCGCACGGCGGACGCTGTCTCTGGTTGGCATGCTGATGGGCGTGCCGTTTTTAGTCGCAGCGGTAAGCGTCGAGTCGCCGTGGGCCTGTGTTGCCCTCTTGATGGGCGCGCGTTTATTTAACGAGTCGGCGTTAGCCGGTTATATGAGTCTGCCAACCGAGATGAGTCCACGCCATATTGGCGCGATCTGGGGGTGTATGAGTATGCTCGGGAGCTTTGGCGGCTCGGTCGCGACGGTATTCGCGGGATACCAAGTCGCCGCCACTGGCAACTGGGCGTTACCGTTTTACACAGCGGCTGGAGGGATCGTTCTCGGGGCGTTAGTCATGGCGTTCGGCGTTTCCGCCCAACCGCTCGTACTTGAATCATCCAAGCAAATAGCTGCTGTCCAACCGGAAGTTGCCAAGGGGTGAACGATTCTCTGAGAACAAGTCTCCTGCGCTCCGCGCGTCTCCCTTCATAAAGGGAGATCGCCCTCTTGCAACTTCATCGGCGGGTTGCGATCAGGATACCGCTGATCACAATCGCCCCACCGATGAGGTGAGAAACAGTCAACGGCTCGTGAAGAAAGAGGTAGGCGATAACAATCGCCATTACCGGGACGAGGTTCAAGAAGACACCGACACGATTGGGGCCAAGAGTGGCGACCGCATCATAGAACCAAAAGTGAGCAAAAGTGCCGAAGCTACTTTGATAAGCGATGGCTAACCAAGAGGGTAGGGTTGTTTCCGCCAGCGTCCACTGGCCCCATTCCGTGAGTCCGCTGGCGAGCGTCAGCCACAACGCTCCTGCCATGTAGGTATAGGTCGTGGCCGCCAGAGGGGAAATGCGCTGCATCAGTCGACGTCCGTAAATCGTATAAATGCCCCAACTGACCTGTGTTCCTAACAACATGAGATCGCCGCGATTGTATTGACTGTGGGCGACCACCTCCCATGAGCCGCGAGTCACGATGACTCCGACCCCGATCATAGATAAGACAATACCAATCACGGCTCTGGGTGAGAGTCGCTCCTTGAGGATGACAAAGGAGAGCAGGGCGAGGGAGACGGGAGAAGCGGCATTGAGCAGGGCGGCATTGGTCGCAGTCGTTTGTCGTAAACCGAGATAACTGCAACCCACGCCGACGAAATAGCCGGCGAATCCGAGGAAGAGAAAGCTCGCCACTATACTCACACTCCACGGCACTTGGTGGCTTGGGTTCTGCCCCATATACAGGCGAAGCAAACACGAACCGATCGTCAAACGAATGGCGGCGATAGTCATTGGCGGTAGGCTCTGCAACGCCACCTTGCCAGTAGGAAAGAGCCCTGCCCACACCAAGGTGACCAGTGCCAGCAATACGAAGGCGCGAGTTTCGCGGGTCATTTTCATGGGGAGAGGCACTGGAGTAAAAAGGCTGCACCCAGTCGGTGGGACCAATCTCGCGGAGAGGTAATCTCCCAGAACTTAAAAGAGCAGTGGCAAAGTGATAGGCCCCCGATTCCCGGCGTTGCGATACCATTCAATCGCTTGATGTTCATCGAGTCGCAGGCCAGGCATGCGTCGGAAAAGAGTCGTTAAGGCGATACGTGTCTCCTCCCGCGCTAATGTCGCCCCGAGGCACCCGTGCGAGCCGAAGCCAAAACTGAGATGTTTGCCCGGCGTCCTCAGGATGTTGAAGCGCTCGCTATCGGGGAAATGCGCGGAATCGCGATTAGCCGAGGCAATACTCAGTTGCACGATTTGTCCTCGTTGGATGGGGTGTCCCTGCCAGTGAAAGTCCTCGCTGGCAACGCGGGGAATCAATGTGACCGGCGGCTCATAGCGAAGTGTCTCCTCAATCGCACTATGCAAGAGGGTTGGATCGGCCGTGAGCGCGGCCCACTGCTCCGGGTGGGTAAGGAGGAGATAGATGACATTGCCTATCAGATTGCGGACCGCCACGTGCCCGGCGAGCAGAAGAAGCAAGGCATTGCCGATGATTTCTTCTTCAGTGAGCTGTTCGCCTGCGGCTTGCGCATTAACTAAGGTACCAAGAAAATCGTCTTGTGGGTGAGCGCGTCGCCGTGCGAGCAAGCCTCTGGTGTAGTCGATCATGGCAGAGCCGCTGTCGAGGAGTCGGCGTGAGGTCTCTACAGTGATAGGGACAACATTGAAGAAGTCGACAAAGTCCACCGACCACTGCACGACCTTGGCGCGGTCGTCCTGAGGCACTCCCAAGAAATCTGAGAGGACATACGCTGGGAGTAAAAAGGCGAAATCTCCGCAGGCGTCCAGATGTCCTTGCGCTTGCACGCCATCGAGCAATTCATCTACAGCCCGCTGGATCGATCCCACGAGACCATGCACCTGCGCGGGATTAAATCCTAGAGTCAAGGTCTTCCGTAGTCGCGTATGGTCCTGCCCATCTTTCATCAACACCCAGGTCTCGAGGTATGGGGCTATCTGTCCCAGTTCCTCCCGCACCTCCGGCGGGGCGGCATCAACGAATCCCTTCATACGGTCGGCGCTGAGCCGAGCGTCGTGGAACAGCGCACTGACATCATCGTAGCGGAACATAAACCAGCTCCGCAGCGGCGGATAATAAAAGACGGGATTGTGCTCACGGAAATAGGCAAGATCAGGAAACGGATTATCCAGTTTGGCGGGGACGGTGAGGAAAAATTCACTGCCTTCTCGCGGATCGGACATAGCTCCTCCTGTCGAGCCGGTGCCATTTTACCAGTACTGCCACTGGTAGGTATCCAGCACGTAAATTCCTAACAGGAAGTTTGTAACTGCGTGGGCAAGGACACAGGCGAAGAGCGACTTGGTGCGGTACAGTAAGAGCGTATAGGCCAACCCCGCTACTATACCGGCGACCCATTGGTGATGCTCTATCCCAAACAATAGTGTCGAGATGACGAGAGAAAACCAGGTGAAGGTTCCGAGCGGGACCTGGCGAAAGTCAGGATTCACCAGATAGCGCAATAAGAACGAGCGCCAGAATAATTCTTCCATAATCGGGACGATCACCACCGCGCCAAAAAGACGCGTAGCGATCCATGGGGTCGCCCACTGCCCGGCTAAGGCATAGGGGTTGATAATCTCAGGCTCACTGAGCAGGAGAGGGCCGCCATAGAGAGGAACCCATAAAACAAAAACCAGGGCACCGACAATGAGGGCAAGCAACGAAAATCCCAGCTTGATCTCGCTATAGGCGTGCCTGAACCAGAGCAGAAGGACTCCGACGAGGACCGTCTTCAGCGGATACAGCCACAAGAGGCCACCAGGAATCCAGCGGCTCAACTCAGTCAGGACCAGAAAGACGGCGAAGGGCAGGACATACGGAGCGGCGGGATGGCCGAGCAGGCCGGTGTGCGCGGTGGTCATACAAGGATGGAGAGCAAGGGGTAACAGATTGTGCCGTTACCGCGCAGCCTCACTAGGCTGAGTGTTGCGCGCGACCGGCTGAGTGCTTTTTTCACGAAACGCAGGCATGACCTCTTTGGCGAATAACCGTACCCCTTCACGATCATAGAGTCCGGGCCGACGCAGGTTGATAATGAAATGGGTAACCCCGACGTCGATGTACCCCTGTATCTGCTGGCGAATTGCCGCCGGATTGCCGATCAGTACACTCCTACGCACTTCTTCCACAGTGATCTTACGCATTGAGGCAATCGTCTCTAGCAATGCCTGGACTTCGGCGGGGTCGGCTTTAATATACAATGGGGTAAGATGCGAACGCTCGATCTCGGCACAGTTGCGCCCAATCTTCTTGCAATCCTTCTCCAAGACTTTCCCCTTCTCGGCAATTTTGTCCGGCGCGAGGTTAGGGATATTCCACATCTGCGCATAACGGGCGACTAACGGAAGGACGCGCTTTTCGCCGATCCCACCGATCATAATTGGCGGATGGGGCTTTTGCAGCGGCTTGGGCATGAACGGCGCATCCACCAGGGTATAGTACTGGCCTTTGAACGAGACCGTAGAATCGGCACTCCACAACTTAGTGATAACCTCAAGCGCCTCCGCCAATTCCTGGGTCCGTTCTTTGACTGACGGGAAGGGAATCCCGTAGGCCTGATGTTCGCGCTCGAACCAGCCGGCGCCAATACCGAGAATCAATCGACCGTTGCTAAGCTGGTCAACTGTGGTTGCCATTTTGGCGAGCACGGCTGGATGGCGAAAGGTATTACTGCTGACCATCGCACCAATTTTGACCCGCGACGTGGCGGTTGCCATCGCCGCCAATAACGTCCACGCTTCGAGATTGGCACCGTCTGACGGGCCGAAGCTGGGCAACATATGATCGTTGACCCACAACGTATCGAATCCTAATGCCTCAGCTTCTTTCCATACTTCTTTCAACTCCTCGACCGTCGTCTGTTGCTGAGCGACTTGCAGACCAAAACGGATAGGATGTAAGGTGCCTGGGGTGGCACTCTGTGCATACACCGATGCTGCAAAGCTGAAGAGACAAGCAGCGACGATTCCGATCATGCAACGGTTCATCAGCCCCTCCTTGTTCGCCTCCGTTTCACTCGTTGTCTAGGTTAACAGCTAAGAACTTCTTCTCTATGCCGCCCAAGTGAATGGCGCGAAGTGGCCGTTGGTGCCGCTCGTATTCCATGACAAATTGTGATCGGTGTACTGATAAGCCTTAGATTGGGCGAGCGCCAGTTTTGCAGAAACCGGGTGTCCGGTGTTCGTTGCCCAGATCGGATCGTGACCGTCACGGCCAGTGACTGCGGCGATATCAATTTCCAGAATATTGGGAATGGCCAGCCGCCGTTCATTGCCTTTGATTTCAAAAGTGATGGGAGTGGACTTTACCCCGAGAAATTTACTCACCAGACCGGTGAAGATTGCTCCCGGAGTGCCACCGGCTTTACCGGAAAAGATATTACTCAGCGCGTCTTGTTGCACCGCCGATCCTTTCTCATCGACATACACCGCCGCGGTCCAGTTGCCATTGCGCATCTTGCCCGGACCAGGGAAAGAGACCACCAAAACCGCATTCAACCCGTTCAAATTCGTTTGCCCATAGGTGCCATTGTTGATGTGAAACGCCAGAGCGGCGTCGCAGCGGTCGCGCGGGGTTGGCCCCTGCACCAGACAGGCGCAAATCAGATCACAATTACACGACTCGAAGTATTCCCCAGTAATGGTCCATTTCTCCGCCATACGATCCTCCTTATGCGAGCGCTTGCCCGATCTACCATGTTGCACCTGCTGCGACAAGCTACGAAGCAATCCGGTAGTGGTGCAATTTCGTCCTTCATTGTAGGGGCACCCCTATGTGGGAAGGAGCATCCTTATACAGATGCTCCTCTCAAGGGCGGCCACGCAGGGCCGCCCCTACGAGAGCACGGAAACGAATCAAACTGCACCACTACCAGCAATCCTTTATTGTCGATCTCTTGTAAGGGCACGGCGGTGCCATACCCTGTCGCATGTACCAGTTATGCCTGGGTAACGACCTTGGCATTTAACAACCGTGTACTCTTTTCTTCCTGATAGCCGGTGACCTCCTGCAAAATTTCCCTGGTATGTTGTCCGAGCAGCGGAGCAATATACGGCAAGATTGCCGGAGTGCGAGAAAACTTCGTGAGAATGCCAGTCTGCCGTACTTCACCCCATTGTGGGTGCATCTGCGTGGTGAGCAAGTCGTTGGCCGCGATATGCTCGTCGCTGAAGAGTGGAGGAAGCGGCAAGACCGGAGCGCACGGAACTCCCGACCCATCTAAAAGAGAAAGCCATGCCTCGGTAGATTTCTTCGCGAAGATTGCCGCGAGTGTTTGGCCGAGCGTTCCCTCCACTGGTTCTTGACGAACAGCAGAAAACCGCTGCCTCCGCATTGCGTTGGGTAACCCCATCGCCTCGCCCAGCGCTTGCCAGTGCACAGGGTCAACTACGGCAAGAAACAGAGAACTGTCGGCAGTAGGATAAATACGATACAAGGCGCTTGTTCCCCACAAATCCGGCCCGCCATTTTCCAGGTCCGGCCGGCCATCATAAAAAATGAAGCTGCCTGATTGCACCGCCATCGACGCATTGAGCAGCGAGGTCTCGACGTGTTGTCCTTTGCCAGTGCGTTGCCGCGCATATAGAGCGGCAGTAACGCCGTAGGCGGTGAGTAACGCGGCGGCATAATCACACACCCCACAAGTGAGGTAGAAGGGTGGATGCCCATGTCCGCCTTGCGCGCGCATGATGCCGGACCGAGACTGAAGGAGTGGGTCGAAGCCAGGTTGATCGTGATCAGCTCCGCTGCTGCCGAATGCTGTTACCGTGGCATAAATCAACTGCGGATTGATCCGCGCTAGCGTCTCATAGTCGATACCGTAGCGTTTCGTCGCTCCGGGTCGCAGATTTTCTACCACCGCGTCAGCTTTGCGTACCAAATCATGAACCACTTCTCGACCTTCGGCACTATTCAGATTGACCGCGACCCCCCGTTTCCCCTGATTCCAGCCGAGAAAGCCAAAGCCAAACGAGCGAAACGCGTCGCCTTGCAGCGACTCTACTTTAATGACGTTCGCGCCTAACTGCGCCAACATCATCGGACCCAGCGTACCGGCGATATAGCTGGCAAAATCCAGTACCAACACATCCTTCAGAGGGGGCTGGGGATTGGGGGTTAGGGGTTGGTTACGAGCTACTGAATACTGACTCCTCACTTCTGCATTCTGACTTCTAGCTTCTTCCGTATGCTGTCCGAGCGCTGGCGCTGGACCTATGATCTCACCAGGAGTGCCATACAGTCGCACCGGGATACCCATTTGGACGGTTTTCCCCAACTCTGGATCATCGAGTTCGACCCGCATGCCATTATGGACGGTCTGACGGTGTTCGATAAATTCTTGTCGGCTCGTAACTGGCGCGCTGGGAACATCGTACTCACGCAAAATGCTGAGCCACTCTTCGCGTGATTTGGTGGCGATAATGGCGGCGATTTGCTCGGCCAGTTCATCGCGATCCTCTGGAGCAATTCCCCAGGGTGCTTTTTCATAACGCGGATCAGCCACCCATTCTGGTCTTTCCACCGCCAGGCAGAACTTATTCCAGAATGTGCCATTACCGCAGGCGATGAACAGCCAGTCATCCTGCGCCTGATAGAGGCGGTAGCAGGGGATCGGTCCAAGGGGATTCATCCGCCCACTAAAGAGGCGCAACAGATCAGGATGGTAGAGAATCGCACCGGTTTGCATGGCGAAGGCGCCGGCCAACCAGGAGACTTCGATCTGTTGTCCTTTACGACTCTGCTCACGCTCATAGAGCGCAGCCGTGATGGAACTGCAAGCGATAAAGGCGGCGCCGTAGCTCGCGATGGGGATCACAAGCTGTACCCCACCGTCGCGGTGCGACCATTGGCTGCCGAGTAGGCCGCTGACGGCGGCGACCAGCGAATCATCAGGATACCGTCGCGCGTGTGGACCTTTACTACCAAAGGCCGGCAGGTGGCAGTAAATCAGTGCAGGGTTGTTGCGAGTGAGGGCTTCGTACCCGAGACTGAGTTCTTCTTCTGTGCCTGGCTGGTGATCGGTTAATACCACGTCGGCAGTAGCGAGAAGTTGTTGAATGAGCGTGTTTCCCTCTTTTGTCGTGGGATCAGCGACAACGCTATGCTTGCTACGGTTCCAGACGTGAAACCCCGGCGTGCCTCTGGCTTTATCGCCGGCGGGTGGTTCGACTTTGATGACCTCCGCCCCTTGTTCAGCGAGCAGCATGCCTGTGTAGGGTCCAGCGATACCTTGCGCCACTTCAATAATTCGGACACCATCGAGAGCGCCAGCCATTAAGTCCTCCTTCTGAGCGATAAACCGTCAATACTCAGCAATCGGCAGACATATTGCCCTATTCTCTCAGTGTCACGGTCCTCGACAAACTAACAGCTAATAGCTAAATGCTCATAGAACTATGCTTTCCCCAGTAGAAAAACTCAATCAGGCACTGCGTGACAACCGGCCAGATGATTTCATCTCCGCACGACATCGTGAGCTGGGAATGCGCCCACTGCAATTCGGCCCTGGTACGTCGGTGTGGGAGTGGGACGCAACGCGTGAGCAGGTCCTCAATCCTTTCGGCTATATCTCCGGTGGTTACTTGACTGTATTTGCCGATGAACTGCTTGGCAGTGCTATCGGCTCGGTATTGGATGAAGGGGAACTGGCGACCACAGCCGAACTCAAGATCAGCTTTCTCAAACCGGTGGCAAAAGGGCTGGTGCGCGGCGAAGGGAAAGTCCTACGCAAGGGCAAGCGCGTCGCGTTTGTTGAAGCGACGATTAAGAATGTCCGAGATGAAATTGTTGCCACTGTCAGCAGCACCTGGACGATAGTGAAAGAGTAGCCTTCTCTCTGTTGTAGCGGCACGGCGCTGCCATGCCCTGGAGAAATTCTGTCTGCCGGTTGCAATTACTCATTGTGTTGCAGTAGTAGGGTGGGCAGTGTCCACCAGGGGATTGGAGAAGGCGTCTTCATGCTAGCAGGCCACGAAACCAACCACACATTGGCGCATTATCGCGTCCATTTCACACCTCGTGAACCCGTGCAAATAACCGCGGGAGACATCGGAACAACGGTTCGGGGAGGCTTCGGCACCGTGTTTCGTCGTTTGGTATGTATTGACCTTCGGCTCGACTGCGCGGCTTGCGACCTATCGCAGCCGTCGCACCCGTAAAGGCGAATGGCAAGACTTGAGCGGTTTTATTGGAGAGGTGACATATCGTGGAGAGCTAGGACCATTCCTGCCGTTGCTGTTGTTGGGTGAGTAGGTGCACGTTGGCAAGGGTGCAGCATTTGGCAACGGATGGTATCAACTCCAGATTCCCTCTCTCAAAGAAAAATCTCTCCCCCTTGACGGGAGAGAATCGAGGGTGCCGAAGTATTAGATCTCCAGGCGCTGTGCGATGCCGCTAGACGGAAACGAAGCTGAGTGTCCGACAGAGCAATGCATAGGAAGGGTAACGTGCACTCCCCCAACCGGCTAAATCAGACCACACAAGATTGGCACAGTCACCGGTGTGGAGACGAGGGCCGAGAGGCGCAGAACCTCGCTAGGGTAGGGGCGCACGGCCGTGCGTCCCTACAAACGGTGAGTGCCGCAGTGTACGAATCTCCTGTGGTTCGATTTAGCGAGTAGCGCTCTCGGATTCGCAAGCTGGACCAAAGAGCCGCCAGTCGGGAATGGCCCAGACCTGTGGAGCCAGCAGCTCAATTTCTCGTCCCCGAGTCACCACCAGTGCAAGACGTTGGGCATTAGGCTGAAGGCCCGGCAGGCGGACCGTCTCGAGCACTTCACGCAGCGGCCGGGCAATACGCGGGTCGCTACGTTTGCTCGCTTTGACCTCAAGCGCCAGGAAGCGCTGCGCCGTATGTGCAATAACATCGACTTCTCGCCCGCCATGCGTACGGTAAAAATGGAGCTGCGGCGGGTCCGGCTGCCAGGACGACCAACGCAGCAATTCATCGAGGATAAACGTCTCAAAAAGGTGACCGTCATCGAGACTCGTCCGCTCCGAGAGGAGGCGAGCCAGGCCGGGGTCAGTCCAGTAGAGTTTCGGACTTTTGACCAGGCGCGTAGAGACCGAAACCAACAGCGGCCGCAGCAAGAACACCTGATAAGAGATTTCCAGGAAGCGCGTGTACCGTTTGACTGTATTCGCGGTCACACCAAGATCCCGCGACACTTCAGAATACGACAACAGCTGCGCAGTCCGAGCTGCCAACAGGTTTTGTGCCAGGGCGAATTGGTCCAGGTCGGCGACTTGGCCCAGGTCTGCCAAGTCCCGCTCAAGATAGGTCCGGCGGAAATCGCGCAGCCAGACCGAACGCTCCTCAGCCGGGAGAGATTCAAGGCCAGGATAGCCGCCCCAGCGCAACTGCTCCTCCGCTCGTTCTCGCCACAGCCGCGTTGCCTCTGCGGGCGGCGGCTCCTCGGCCATACGTCGCAGCGCTGCTTCTCCATCTTGCCAGATACGGTCCAGGCCGGAAGCAGGAACAACTGGTTCCTCTACGCGCTCCACCAACGCCAGCGGCCACAGCTCCAGGAGCGTGGCGCGTCCGGCCAGGGTTTCGCGGATCTGACGCAGCAGCAAAATTTGCGAAGACCCAAGCAACAGAAAGCGATGTCCCTGTTTGCGGTCTGCCAACAGCTTGACGCTGTCCAGCAATCCTGGCTGTTTCTGGATCTCGTCGAGGATGACCAGGCGCGGGCCATGATTCAGCCGCCGGACAGGGTCAGCCGCCAACCGCAGCCGCTCGTCAGGGTCATCGAGAGAGAAATAGATAGGAGAAAATTCCTCTGTGGCGGGAAGCAGATCCCGCACCAGCGTCGTCTTTCCTGTCTGACGTGCCCCAGTAAGAACCGTCACGGGCCAGCGCCTCAGCCGCAAGCGAAGCAGAGGAAGTAACGCACGCGGATGGAGCCTCATGTAAGAAAATTATCATTGTCATTGCGAAATTTCTAGGAAAATCTGCAATGAAACTGAAGAATTTCGTAGAAAAGGACAATCATGAAAGGGAAACCGACTTGCGGCAAGAAAACTCAGAGCATCTTAAAGCGTCCTAAGCAACCTCCTCTCTGGCTCCGTCGCCTAAACTTAGTGAAAGCCGACTTGAAGAACGTCCGCTATACTCGCACCGCAGCTGAAGGCTTTCGGCAATACGCGATACTGTCAGAAACTATGCGTTGCTGGTTCCTCGACTCCATCCGACAAGAGTACCCAGGCTGGAGCGAAGAACAAATCGAGCAAGAGCG